>PVMK01189024.1_pt1 | contig 69334 bp, 65 predicted proteins | sample 1853481 | NCBI WGS metagenome assembly PVMK01 (sample SAMN08533507, study PRJNA380276) | Marine sediment metagenome, whole genome shotgun sequencing project.
TTCGATTTTGGTCTTGATGGGTTGATCCAGCGGATACAGGTAGCTGAAATCGCCTGGTTGGTCGCACGCCTCGACCACGGCTTCAGCCAACTCGAGAGCACCGTCACCACCCTTGGCATGGTGGTCGGTGGTCACCGCGGCCGTCGCTCCGGCCGCCAGCGAGATTTCCCTGATGAGATCGTGCTCGTGTTTCGAATCGGTGGGGAACTTGTTGATGGCCACTACGACGGGCACACCGAAGCTCCGGGCTGATGCAATGTGAGACTTCAAATTGGCCATGCCCGCCCGCAGCAGTGGGAGGTTCTCCTCGGTGTAGGCAGGATCGAGGGGCCGACCGGCAACGACCTTTGGACCGCCGCCGTGGGTCTTCAGCGCCCTGACCGTCGCCACCATGACGACACAGTCAGGCTTCAGCCCCGATACCCGACATTTGATGTCGAAGAACTTCTCCATGCCCATGTCGGCGCCGAAACCGGACTCCGTGACTACATAGTCACCGAGATGAAGGGCCATCCGGTCGGCAAGGATCGACGAGTTGCCGTGGGCGATGTTGGCGAATGGCCCGGCGTGGACAAAGGCAGCCTGGCCTTCCAGTGTTTGCATCAGAGTGGGGTGCAAGGTCTCCCGCATAAGCACGGCGACCGCACCTGCGACTCCAAGATCCTCGAGGGTTATCGGCGTCCCATCCTTGGCCGAGCCGATGACCACCCGCCCGCACCGATCCCGGAGGTTCTTCAAGGCGGAGGCGTAGTCGGCACCGTCGACCAGGGCGAGAATTGCCATCAGCTCGCTGGTGGCGGTTATGTCGTAGCCACTCTCTCGTGGTCGCCCATCAGCTGATCCGCCCAGGCCGAGAACGATGTTGCGGAGCGCCCGATCGTTCACATCCACCACCCGGCGCCAGCTGATCTTGTCCGGGTCGATTGCGAGTCGTTTCAGCCCCAACTCTGCCAATCGCTCGTCGGTGAGCCGGCCCTCGTGATACCAGCGGGCATCGATGGCCGCCGCCACCAGATTGTGTGCTGCCGTGATGGCATGCATGTCACCGGTGAGATGGAGATTGAACTCGTCCATCGGGACGACCTGGCTGTAGCCGCCTCCCGCGGCCCCGCCCTTGATACCGAAAGTGGGGCCCATGCTGGGTTGTCGGATGCATGCAATCGAACGATGTCCGAGAATCCCCAACCCTTGCACCAGACCAATCGCAGTGGTGGTCTTGCCCTCGCCGAGGGGTGTTGGTGTGATCGCGGTCACGTCGATGTACTTGCCCATCGGGTTGGACCCGACCCTTCGCAACGCGTCGAGATGGATCTTCGCCTTGGTGTCCCCGTAGGGAATGATGTCGCTTTCCTCGAGACCGACATCGAGGGCGATCTCCCTGATGGGTCTTACGTTGGCGATACGAGCGATCTCCAGATCGCTGGGGAACGCCGGGTCAGAACTCAATGTCTCTCATCTCCTCATGGGTGTGCGGTACCACGATAGGTTCCCACCCGTGGCCGCTGAAGGGAAGAGACAGGGTGAAGCCCGTGATGAGTCGGACAGATTGTTCACGGGCTCGATAGCCGAGGTCTACGACACCTATCTCGTTCCGCTGATCTTTGAGCAATACGCGAGCGACCTTGCCGGGCGGACAGCGGCGTTGGTACCGGACGCAGTACTGGAGATCGCTGCAGGAAGCGGGGTTGTTACCCGTGCGGTCGCACCAATGCTCGAGCCGGGAACCCGTTACGTTGTGACTGATCTGAATCCACCCATGCTGGAGACGGCCGCATCAAAGCAGCCAAACCCCGAGCCGATCGAATGGCAGCCTGCTGACGCCGTCGACCTGCCCTTTGAAGACTCCAGCTTTGACGTCGTTCTCTGTCAGTTCGGTGTCATGTTCTTTCCTGATCGGTTGGGTGCATATGCCGAGGCTCGCCGCGTGCTCCGCCCCGGTGGTGCGTTCATCTTCAACATGTGGGATCGCATCGAGGAAAACGAGTTTGCCGATGTTGTGACTCGGGCAGTTGGTGAGATATTTCCCGATGAACCGCCCGGGTTTCTTGCCCGCACTCCTCATGGGCAGCATGATCCTGACGTGTTTCGAAGCGAGCTCGGGGCGGTCGGGTTCCACGATGTTTCCATCGAGACACTGGACGCGATCAGCGCCGCATCGGGTCCCGAGATCCCTGCGATCGCATATTGCCAAGGAACCCCCCTCCGAAATGAGATCGAGGCCCACGTTGCTCCGGATCTCGATCAGGTCACCGAGAACGTTGCCGTCGCCATCGCGCGAGATTTTGGTGGGGGCGCAGTCGAGGGACGGATACGGGCCTTCGTCATCAACGCCCGCTGAGCGTTGTCTCCTCGTTGGTCAGATCTTTTTAGCAGTGCCGATGTAGGCAATCGAGGTCGCTCGCGACAGACGGAGATGGACTCGCGAGCCGGCGTTGGCATAAGGGATTTGACCGGCTCGGAGCGCGACGAGAGCCGCAACGGCGGCAGGAAGATGACGTAGCCGGATCGCCACGCCGTGGATTTCGCCGACGACCAGTCTGTGACGTTGCGCAAGTTCACGGAACTCTGTCGGGCGAATGAAACGAGTCCAGTCGTGGAGATCGGAGGGGAGGACCCGTGTGGGCCAGAATCGCTGGGCAAGTCCGATCAGGACCAGACGGCTCAACAGCGTGCGATTGGGCATGGAGAACACGAGAAGACCACCGGGGCGGAGCACCCGGCTGATCTCGGCAACTACCGCGTCGGGGTCTTCCACGTGCTCGAGCACCTCTGAGCAGGTCACGGCGTCGACGCTGCTATCGGAAAACGGAAGATTCTCTCCTGCGGCGGCAACGAATGTGGATTGGACATGGTCTCTGGCTTCCCGGATCGAGGCCATCGAGGGGTCGATCCCGATCACGTCGTATCCGGCATCCGATAGGTTCGCCGTCAAGAACCCTCCGCCAGATCCGACGTCGAGGACTCGCGAACGGGAGTCGACTCCGGCCTTCTCGAGAGCGGTCGTCACATAGGGCCCGCGGACCGGGTCGAGCAGAGTGTGAAGCCCGTAGAGGAAGCTGTCCGGATCCCACCAGCCCTCCTGATCAAAGACTGCTGATGCCGAATCGGCCGGCGTCACCTCGACGGTTCAGGGAGGCAGTCGATGGCAACGGATAGAGCCGAGCAGACTTGACGCATCCGCTCGTCGCTGAGACGCCCAAGGCGTTCGGTGAGGGCACCGATCGAGACACTTTCCATCGAGTCCAGATTCACCGCGGATGTTCGTGGGACCGGGTCATCGCCTGGTTCGAGCACCACCTCGCTGGGAAGGTTCCGAATGTTGGTCGTGCACGGTGCGACCAGGCTGCGTCGCAGTCGCGGGATCGCAATGTCGCGGGTTAGGACCACCACGGGTCGACGAGAGACTTCGGGTAGGTCGCACCACCACACTTCGCCCCGAGATGGCATATTGCTCATGACGATGACGCGGCTTTCCGGAACGCTTCCAAGTCACCCCACTCATCGGGCTCATCAATAGGGTGCTCGTCGTACGCGCGATAGGCGGCGTCGATCTCACCAGCCCGATATCTGGAGAGCAGCGCTCCGAGCGCTTCATCGAGGAGCGCGGCGTCCTTTAGCTCCGAACGGAGACGTCTTGCGTTTTTGAGCAGCGCTTCATCCACTGTTGTACTAATTCTCACTCGCGGCATGCCATAAGTATGCCACGGCAATGCTATATCTGATCGGCTCACTGTCCGCGCCGCCGTTATGGAGGTTTCCCGTCGGTGATGTAGGTGTGACCGAGCCGGCTGGTCCATCGGTGGGTGCCATTGGAGAGACGCTCGAGTTTCCAGCCGTTGTGTCTGACTATGTGGTCATGACGACATAGCGGGGCGAGGTTGTCCTCTGTGGTGGGTCCTCCATCCGCCCAGGCCTCTCTGTGGTCGAGATCGCAGTCGGTGGCGGGAATGGCACATCCGGGGAACACACATGTCGGATATGTGGCATGAACGCCTCGGGTCTGGGCTGCCGTGAGTCTGCGCTGCCGTGGGTCTGCGCGCAGTCATACCGGTGGAGACAATCTGACCGTTTTCATCGACGACGGCGTATCGCCACTCGGCATCCTCCTGTTCTTCGACCACCTTGCGGGCGATGTCAGCAATCACGGGACCAAAACCGGGAATCTCGGCCGGGTTGTCGTCGGTTCCGATGAGGGTGGCCAGATCGACCCGAATGTCGATAAGGGCTCTTGATCCGGCGTCGTTCAACTCGACTCCACTCAGAAGGTCGAGGAAGACATCGGCACGAATCTGGTCGGTGGTACGGGGATCATCAGAGTGCTGCAGGCTTCTGGCGATCTTGTTGATCCGTCGGGTGACAGCATTGACCCGATCCGGCGGCAGAGACAACCCGAACAGACTGGCCGTCCCGTCAACCTCCGCTTGCGTGATGATCCGACGCCCATCAAGTGCATCCTCATATCTCGTTTTGGCCTCGTCGGGAGCGGTTTCGACACAGAGACGTCTGATCCAGGCCGCCAACTGGCCGGTGGTCAAACCGGGAGCACGGTCGACAATCCTGTCCACTCCTTCACGGGCGGTCTGGTCGGAGAGGTGGGACGAGCCGTAGACGATGGTCCGGGCACGAGGCATATCGATCAGGCCTGTCTTCAAGAGTTTCTCCACCCGAGGGAGACGGAGTCGAAGCTCCATGGCGAATCCGAGGGCGCTTTCGGCGGCCCTTCGAGTCAGACGCAAAGCCGCCCGAATCTCATCTGAAGCGAACTCCTCCTCCTCGGAGCTTCGCTCCACCGGAGAGTTGGCATCGCCGGGCGGACAAAACGCGATTTCGACCATGTCCACTAATGAGGCAGCTTCGTAGTGGGCAGCAAGACGTTTATGGGACTGCATTAGCCGCACCATGTCGTGGCCGTTCAACCGGGTTCGGTCGACGGCCGAGAGGATTGCGGCGAGATGTGGGCCGGGCGGAATCGTCTCCAGATCACCAGGCAACGTCTGTCGAAACGGCTCAACAAGGGCCTCGGTCTCAGCCATCATCAGCTCCAATTCAGTAGCTGACGGTCGAATTCTACCTCTACACCGAACATATGTTCGACCCTACAGGACAGGTCCGACAAGTTCTAGACCCTTGTGCGGTGTTAAGGCCATTACCGGGGTTCGCTGATGCTCTCGGCCTGGCGACGTTCGACCTTGTTGGCCACTCGATGGGAGGAGCCGTGGCGGGTCTTGTCGAGTTACCCGCTCAGGCTGATCAGGGTGAGGCGAGAGCCTGCCTGGCGGCCGCCTCTATCTCATCACTGGAAAAACTCGCGGAATCCGGTGCGACAACCCTTCCGGCGGCGATGTCCTCCTCGATCAGTTGACGCAGAAGAGGCAGGCCTACGCCCGCCCTTCGCTTGATCCAGAGGTTCCAGAACGCCCTCAATATCAGAAGTTCTGGCTTCGGCCCGTCGAGTTTCCCGTAAATCAGCGTCACTCGGGTGCCGGTATCGGTCGATTCCAGATTCATCGTGGCGATGAACGAGCTGCGCTTCGTCAGCGGGTTCTTGAATATAATCCGAGTGAACGGGTGCCACTCAAGGATTATGTTGTGGCTGGGTGCCCCATTTCCGTGAAAACACTCGTATGTGGTTCCTTCGCCGATTCGCCCTGCTTGGCGATCGTGTGCGATCTGTTTGGTCGCACCGCTGAACACTGCACGGGTTTCCGGGTTGGTCAGGTATCCCCACATGATCTCGGCAGAAACGGGATACTCCTCCTCCCAACTGGCGAAGACTGTGTCTCCAATGTCGAGGCGTGAAGCATCTCGGCCATTCTCCCAGATCGGTTTCATGTCCATGACCAGACCGGCTACGACACCGGTATTGTCGAACTCCTCCGAATATCTTGTCAGTTCCTCGCCGAACCCTTCCAGGCCCAATTTGTCTACGGCGGCATCGGTGTAGAGGGTGTAGGCCCGGTAGCCGGTCTCCTCCGCGATGTGATTCTTCATCACCCGGTGGATCAGGTTCACGTCCGAGCCGACCATCTCTTCACGTCCCCGGAGGTTGGAGAGGACGAACTCACCGTGATGAACGAAGAACTTCAAATCGAGGTTGTTGATGTTGGCGCAGGCGTTGCACTGACAAGATGTGTTCATCACCATCAGATCGATGGCACGTTTGAACGAGACGTAGGTGTGCTCGATCATCTCGACGAAGGCCTGGCCCTGGAACCTTTCCGAATCGATGGTGTAGCTCAACACCGCGTCGCCTTCGAGCCCTGAAAGCACGAGAGGTGCCTTGGCGTTGTCGATCAGCAAATCGAGCAATGTCTTGAGAACATCCTGAGCGTGCTCCAACTCCGAATCATTCAGATACGCGGTGTACCCGGTGATGTCAGCGACTACGAGAAAGCCGGTGCGAGTTGATGACGGCATCGTTCGAGCATATCGGAGACCGCAACGATGCCGAAGGTGCCGATCTCGAGATTCAGAATTGGATGGCCTAAGAATGCCAGTCAGTTCTTCAAGCGCGCCCCGGTCTTGGCGGGATGCCAGTCTGCATCTCGGGAGAACTTCGAACGATCCAAATCATCAGAGATCATTGATTCATATCTGACTGTCACATCACGACAGTCTTTACAGAAGACACGCTCAAGGTTATCTGTGACAACAGGGACGGTCCGCTGCTGGGAACAGATCCTCTTTTTTCTATCGGTCATGTGGATCGGCCTTCTAATCGGGAATCACACGAGGCTCACCTGACCAACGGTTTGAGCAAGGATCAGTCTCAAGCCGCAAACCAGAACTAGACACCCCCACGTTATGACCAAAGGTGTGCCTAGACCAGCCCGAACTCTCCGCCGGCATCAAAAATGACGTCGTGCATATACCGACCGAACGACCGTGAGGGCAGGATCAGATAGGACGGCGCACCGTCCTGGTCGTCCCTGACCAGTTCGGTGGCGACACCGGCGACAAGGGTGCGTGCCGCCGCACCTTCGGGGAACACGTCGTTGCCGAGGTCCAAGGCGCAGATCTTGGCCAGAAGTCCTGGAGCATCGACGCCGGTCAGCCGGAACATTGCCCGGACCGAGGTCAAGTCCACTACATCGCCATCCGGACGACCACCGATGACGGTCCATTCGCCAGGGCTGACCGACCATGCCAGGTCCCCGGCAGCATGATCGCCGAAGAGACGCCACTTGGGCGTCTTGCCGAGATCGGTGAGGGTGAGATCAGACACGGAGTCGTGTCCCTTCAGGATCAAAGTGAGCAAGGTGTTCCATGACCGTGGCCGGGACGGTCGCTCCATTGGGGAGCCGAATGCTGAGCTTCTCCCCGACAGAAGCCCTGTTGTGGGCGACCTGGGCGAGACATATCGAGCGTTCGAGGGTGGGGGACATCCGGCTCGATGTGATCCTCCCAATGATTCGGGCTTCACCATCGATTATCTGACTCGCTTCGGGCGGGACGATCGAAGGATCCTCGGTCTGCACCGCGACAAGCCGGGGGGAGTCGCCCCTCTCCTTCTGCCAGGCCAGTTCCGGTTTGCCCACAAAGTCGGGCTTGTCCAGCTTGATCGCCCAGTCGATGCCGAAGCCGAAACCCTGGGTGAGACCGTCGGTGTCCTGACCGACGATGAAATGACCCTTCTCCAGGCGCATGATCCTCTGCGCCTCTACCCCGAACGGTCTCACTCCGAGATCTTGACCCTCTTCGATCAGGTTCTCCCACACTTCAAGTCCGTGATTGGCGGGCACATGGATCTCGTAGGAGAGCTCCCCGGTGAATCCGATTCTCCACAGAAAACAATCGGCGACTCCGGCCACCGTGCCGGTCCTCACTTCCATGTAGCCGAATCGCTCAGGGGCGAGGTCGATGTCGGTGAGACGGTCGACCAACTCTCGCGAGTTGGGTCCGGCGACGTTGATGCTGGCGTAACCGTCGGAAACCGCGGTCATCTTGACATCCCATTCCGGGAAACCGGTCTGCAGCCAGTCGTCGAGCCAGTTCCAGACAACTCCGGCGCCTCCCGAAGTCGTCGACATCATGTACCGGTCGGAGCCGAGACGCCCGGTGACGCCGTCGTCCATGATTACCCCGTCCTCGGCGCACATCACCCCGTAACGCACCTTGCCGATGTCCAGCTTCGACCACTTGTTGACGTAGACGAATTCGAGGAGTCCGGGCACATCTGCTCCGCGAAGGTCGATCTTTCCCAGCGGGCTGACGTCGATGATCCCGACACCGCTCCGCACCGCGCGCACCTCCGCTTCGGGATCGCCGTAATGATCGGGGCGGATCCACTGCCCTGCGATCAACGGTCTGGCGTTGTGAGACTCGTGCCAGGGGTGAATGGGGGAGTAGCGGATCGGATCGTGGTGTCTGCCGGCAAGTGTTCCCAGTCGAATCGGGGCATACGGAGGTCGCCAGGTTGTGGTTGAAATCTCCAGAAGACTGGATCCCACGGCCTCGCCATGAACTGCGAGGGCGTTGACCGCTTCCACCTTGCCCTGGACAGGTCCCATGCCGGCCGTGGTGTATCGCTTGGCCAACTCCATCGAGTCGTAGCCCTCGGCCGCGGCGGAGAAGAGATCCATTGAGGTCACGTCCTCGGAGAAGTCGACGAACCCGTGAGTGGTCGATCGGTACAACTCGGGGTGGTCCTCGAGGTCGAGACCCGGGATCTCTCCGGGTGTGGCCTCAGGAGCTATTCCTCGCCAGGTCGCCTTGACCGCCTCGGCGCGGAGTGCTGCCTCGTGTCCCACCGCGGTGCCGTGCTCGACCAACTGATCTGTGGTGCCGTCGCCGACCATTCCGCCCGCCGCCAGAACGTTGCTGGGCAGGGAGGAGGGGAGAAACCGAGCGGCCCTGGAGTGATAGACGGGGCGGTCTCCGGCCATGTTGAGCAACGCTGTGGGGGTGGTCCATCCGATGGCCGTCACCAGAAGGTCGGCCTCGATTCGCCTTCCGTTTGAGTCGACGACGGTCTTCACGCCCTTACGACCCACCGCCTCGACAACCGTCTGCCCTTTCCGGGCATCAACCACGGCCACGATCTCCACCCCGGCTCGCTCCAGGTCAGCGATGGCCGCATCACCGGAGTGGTTGGCCGTGAGTACCACGGCCCTATCCCCGGGCTTGACCGCATAGAGATTGATCAGTCTGCGCGCGGCTGTGGAGAGCATGACACCGGGGAGATCGTTGCCCTTGAAAACATACGGACGCTCCAGGGTCCCCGCAGCGACGACGAGGGTCTTGACCCGGGCCAGCACCAACCGCTCGTCAACATGAGTCATGTCACGCTGCACCACCGACACCCAGTTGTGGTCGTAGCGACCGGCCACCACAGCATCGGTCATCACTTCGATGAGAGGCTGAGCCTTGATGGCGGCTCTCAGGTTCGCCACGGCCTGAAGATCGCTGTCGTCGCCGAAACGAAGATGACCGCCGAGGGCAGGCTCCTCCTCGACGAGGATCACAGATGCTCCCGCGTCGGCAGCTGCCAGAGAAGCAGCCATTCCCGCCGGGCCGCCACCTGCCACCAGGACGTCGGGATGTGCGAAGCGGTGGTCGTACTCGCCGCCTTTGTGCTCGGGGTTTATCACCCCACCGGCGGCGAATCGGTCGAGGACACGCTGGTACCAGGGCCACAAGCGACGAGGCGCCATGAAGGTCTTGTAATAGAAGCCCGGTGGGAGGAAGCGCGACACCAGTTGGTTGGCCGCCTTGATGTCGAAGGAGAGAGACGGCCAGACGTTCTGGGCTGAGACCTCCATCCCCTCGCTCACGCTCAGGTGAGCGGCGCGGACGTTTGGCTCATCTTCAACCTGGACCATGGCGTTTGGATCGTGATAGGTGGCGGTGAGGAGCCCGCGACGCCGGTGGTACTTGAAACTTCGCGACAGGACACGCACTCCGTTGGCAGCCAACGCCGATGCGATGGTGTCACCCTCCAGTCCCTCATATCGTTTGCCGTTCCAGGTGAAGGAGACGGTTTTCGAGCGGTCGATGACCTCACCCGGTTGAGGGTCGAGTCGATGGTCGCTCATCCTGCGTCCCCTCCCATCTCCGCGACCATTCTGATCTCGTTGGTGACGTTGTGGCGCTCCATGTCCAGGAATCGCCGACAGCCGGAGACATGAAACCAGCGTTCCCTCTGCCACCCCGAGGTGTTGGCTCTCATGTAGAGGTATCTGCGCCAGGTGGCCGGGTCGGTGTCCACGGATGGACGGGGAATCACCTCACCCCCGAAGCTGAACTCGTTGTCGTTGCGTGGGCCGCAGTTGGGGCAGACAATGACAAGCATCAGTGGCCCACCGCGGCTGCGCCCTTCTCGGCCGTCAATGTGCCTGCCTCAAAGCGGTCCAGTCCGAAGGGCTGGATCAACTCGCCCGGCTTCCCGTTGGCGATCATCGCCGCCACCGACTCTCCGGCGACGGGTCCCGCCTTGAATCCGTAGGTGCCCCATCCAACATCTACGTAGAAACCCTCAACCTCTGTCGGTCCGATGATCGGGCCGTAGTCGGGGGTCATGTCACATAACCCGGCCCACTGTCTCAGGAGACGCATGTTTGCAACGGCCGGCATCAGTTCGAGGATGTGGCCGGCGAGGCCTGTGGTGAACTCGAGCGAGCCTCTCGTCGCATAGGAGGCGAACGGGTCGACGCTCGCCCCAAACACGAGTTCCCCGCGAGCTGTCTGGCTGACGTAGGTGTGGAGACTTCCAGAGACGATCACGGGGTGGAGGAAGTGCCTGACCGGTTCGGTGACAGCAGCCTGAAGCGGACGGGTGGTGATGGGCAGGGTGACCCCTGCCATTGCAGAAACCAGTGAGGACCAGCCGGCAGTGCAGTTGATGACCGTTGATGTGGAAATAGGTCCGCGGCTTGTCCGGACTCCGACGACCCGGCCCGGCCCGACATCGATCCCGGTCAACTCGGTCTCTTGATGGATGTGCACGCCGAGGGAAGCCGCGGCTCGTGCGTAGCCCCAGACCACGGCGTCGTGACGGACGATGCCCCCGGGTGGATGCCAGAGAGCGCCCACTATCGGGTAGCGGGGGTGGTCTGAGGTGTCGAGAAAAGGGGCAATTCTCTTCACCTTGTCGGGGCTGATCACGGCGGAATCAATACCTTCGAGCTTGTTGACTTCCGCACGCCATCTCATGGTTCGGAGCGACGAGTCGTTATGAGCCAGCGTCATGTGACCGCGCTGGGAGAACATCACATTGAAGTTCAAGTCGGAGGCGAGGCGCTCGTAGAGCTTGATCGACCGGTCATAGAAGCGAGAGCCCTCGACAGTGAGATAGTTCGAGCGCACGATGGCGGTGTTGCGTCCCGAACCTCCGCTTCCTATGTAGCTCTTCTCCACGACAGCCACATTGGTGATCCCGTGGTTTCGGGCCAGGTAGTAAGCGGTGGCGAGACCGTGGACGCCACCACCCACGATGACCACGTCGTAGGCCGAAGCCAGGTCGTGGTGTTCCCAGACCCTTGGCCATGGGGATCGGCTCAGGCCGCGAGTGATCAGTTTCCAAGCCGAGAAGCGTGTTCGCCGACTCATCTTCGGTATCCCCAGTTTGACTGCGAAAACCCTAGACAGGATTGCCGGTCTCGCGGTCGGCATGACGGATAGACCGATAGCCTGTAGTCAATGAGTGATAGACCAAAGTACGACGCGATCATCATTGGTGCCGGGATCATCGGCGCCAACCTCGGTTTCGAGATGTCAAAAGCGGGCTACAAGACCCTCAATATCGACAAACTCCCCGCCGCCGGATACGGCTCCACAGCAAACTCGTGCGCCATCATCCGCACCCATTACTCGACCTGGGCCGGCGTGGTCATGGCCTATGAGGGCTTCCACTACTGGAAGGATTGGGAGGATTATCTCGAGGTCGGAGACGAGAGGGGAGTGGCCGGATTCGTCCAGTGCGGCGCGGTGTTCGTCGGGAGTCACGGCGGCCACATGGAGAAAGTGCTCCCCCTGTTTGACGAGATCGGAATCCCCTATGAAGTCTTGGACACCGAGCAGTTGGCCGAGCGCCTCCCCGGCATCGACACCGGTGAACACGCACCACCGAAGCGCCCCGACGACGATGCTTTCTGGGAAGATCCGGCGAGCCAGATCACCAGCGCAGTTCACACTCCGATTGCCGGGTACGTGACCGACCCCCAGCTTGCCACCCACAACCTGCAACGGGCAGCGGAAGCCAAGGGAGGGGAGTTCATGTTCAATGCCGAGGTGGCCGGAATACGAACCGACGCCGGCCGTGTTGCCGGAGTGGACCTTGCCGACGGGACCTCAATCGACGCTTCCATCGTGATAAACGTAGCCGGGCCACACTCCTTCGTCATCAACGAGATGGCCGGAGTCGCCGAATCGATGGGCATCAAGACCAGAGCATTGCGACATGAGGTTCATCATGTTCCGTCACCTCGAGGTCTCGACTTCGAGAAAGACGGGATGCTCGTCGGCGACGACGATCTCGGGACCTATTTCCGGCCCGAGGTGGGCAACAACATCCTGGTCGGTAGTCAGGATCCCGAGTGCGACCCCCAGATTTGGGTGCAGAATCCGGACGAGTTCGATAGAAGCATCACCGAGGACCAGTGGCGCGCCCAGGTCCTCCGTCTTGCCAGACGTCTCCCCTCACTGGGTGTTCCCAGCGAGAGGAAGGGCGTCGTGGATCTCTACGACGTGAGCGACGATTGGATTCCGATCTACGACAAGACAGACCTCGACGGGTTCTATGTCGCCATCGGCACCAGTGGAAACCAGTTCAAGAACTCACACATTGCGGCCTACTGCATGACCCGGTTGATCGCTGCGGTCGAATCCGGTCACGACCACGACTCCGACCCTGTGAGGGTGAAGATGCCTTACACCGGTTTCAATTTGGATATGGGCGTCTTCAGCAGGAATCGGGAGATCAACGAGGCGTCGTCCTTCAGCGTTCTTGGCTGAGCCCTACTGAAGCCTGACTGAGTCGGGTATCGATTGAGGCGTCTTTGTGGTGCCCGACGACTTCAATGATCCCCTTCCTGGCGACCTACTTTCCGAGTTTGAGTCTTGAGGGTCCTCCTCGATACCCAGGTCTTCCTTTGGATGAACGCGGAGCCGGAGCGACTCCGAACTCTGACCGCAGCTCTACACAATCCCGCGAATCAGTTCTTTCTCTCCGCAGCGAGTTCGTGGGAGATCGCGATCAAGTACCAGCTCGGGATGCTGCGACTTCCTGAGTCGCCGTCCTCGTATGTTCCGACACGAATGACCGCGAACGGTCTACAGGGACTCGAGATCCAGCATGCCCATACGCTGGCGGTGGGAGACCTGCCGCGACACCACCGTTGATCCCTTCGATCGTCTTCTCCTTGCTCAGGCTCAGATTGAAGACCTGCATCTGGCGACAGCCGATCCTGTCTTCTCTCGATATACGGATCGACTTCTCAGCCCCTAACCCACGTTCAAGCCAACGGATCTTCGTCGTCGGTTTGCTCGAAGACTCGTTGGGCCTTTCCAAGCTCACTGCGGGGAATGCTGCCCGGAGGTCCGACCTTGACAGTCACCCGCAACCGGATGGTCTCCATCAGTCGATTCTGGAGACGCTGGGCGATCTCGTCGGAGCTGTCGCTGAACGACCCGTCTATCACCTCCACCCGCGCTTCCAGCTCGGGGAGGGCGTCCCTACGATCGACGATGATGGCGTAGTTGGCGCCCAGAGCCGGGTCGGCCATGAGGATGGTCTCGATGGTTCTCGGGTAGACGTTGATCCCCCTGATCACCAACATGTCATCTGCCCGACCCTGGAGCCGCTCGATCCTTCTGCTGGTTCGACCGCATGGACAGCCGTCTTCGAGAAATCTGGTGATATCCCGTGTCCGATAACGAATAACCGGCTGAGCATGCTTGGTGAGGGTGGTGATCACAAGCTCGCCCAGCTCGCCGTCGGGAGTCGGTTCCCCGGTTTCCGGATCGACGATCTCGGGATAGAAGTGATCCTCGAAGACATGCATCCCGCCTTTGTTCTCACGGCACTCGATTGCCACCCCGGGACCGATCACCTCTGTCAGCCCGTAGATGTCACGGGCGTCATACTCAGAATCCCAGGCTGCTTCGAGCTTGTTCCTCAGACCCTCCGACCAGGGTTCGGCCCCGTGGATGCCCCACCGAAGGGGAATGCTCGACTTGAGCCCCATCTCCTCGGCGCGCTCGGCGAGGATCAGTGCGAATGATGGTGTCGCAGCCAAACCGGTGGCGCCGGTGTCGGCCATCAGCGAGACCTGAAAGCCCGGGTTGCCACCGGAGGCGGGCACCGCGGTGGCTCCCAGTTCCTCGACCCCGTAGTGAAGGCCGAGACCACCGGTGAATAGGCCGTATCCATAGGCGACGTGAACCACGTCGTCGGGTGTTGCACCGGCAGCCGAGAGCGCCCTCGCATTCACCTGGGCGAAAACCGCGATGTCATCTCTGCTGTAGGCGACGATTGTGGGCTTGCCCGATGTGCCGGACGAGGCGTGAAGACGGATGATCTCGCCCATGGGAACCGTGAGCATCCCGTATGGGTAGGTGTCGCGAAACTCCTGTTTCTCGGTGAGGGGAAGGGAGTCGACGTCCTCGAGGGAGCCGACTTCGCCGACACCCGACATCTTTTCTGCCCAGTATCCCGAATCGATCGTCTTCAAACGGGCGATCAGCTCTGTCAGCCGCTCCAGCTGGAGATGTCGCAGCCGCCCTCGGTCGAGGGTCTCCAATTCGTGCAGGTACATCTTTCCTCCGGAGCAGCGATGTTAGGAGGGTGCCTGCTGTGCGATATGCGTGAGCGACAGACCACTAGCGTTCTCGAGATGACCACCATCGAGAGACTCACCGACTCCTGCCTGCTCGTCACCACCGACTCAGATGCCACCTTGTTCGATCCCGGGTTTCACCCCTTCACGAGTGGTGAGTTGGATCTCAGCTCGATCGGAGATGTGACCAGGGTGTTCATCACCCACGAGCATGGCGATCATGTCAGTCCGGACTTCGTGCGCTGGCTGGTCGATCGTCGCTCGGATCTGGCCATCCATTCCAACGATGCGGTGGTGAGTCTTCTTCAGGAACATGACATCGAAGCGACCACCTCGGTGCCGGCGGGAGTCTCGGTAGAGGACGTGCTCCACGGTCGGATACCGAACGGCGCCACACCTCCGAATCGGGCATTCACAATCGACGGGGTGCTGACCCATCCGGGCGACAGCCGGGAGCCGACCGTGACTGCACCTGTTCTTGCCCTCCCCTTGCTGGTTGCCTGGGACTCCGCAACCGGGGCCGTGGAGTTCGCTCGACGACTGCGACCGGCTCAGGTGGTAGCCATCCATGATTTCTATCTCTCCGAGAGCGGCCGGAGCTGGATCAGAGATATGGTCGCCCAAGTTCTCTCCGCCGATGGCATAGAGCTTGTTGACGTCGACTGGGGTGCCAGCTTCACGGTTTGAGAGCGATTCATCCCATGTACGGTGTGCCTAGTGGTCTGTCGAGAGATGACATGACGGATACCGATAATCGGCAGCTCGACGACGTGGTCGAGGAGCTCTTTGACCGCCATCCCCCTTCGAGCACCGAGCTGGAGGAGTTCTGGGGCGCACAGTACGACCTCGGTCTGGCGTGGGTCTGGCACGAGAAGGGCTTCGGTGGCCTCGGCCTGTCCCGCGTGGACCAAGACCACATCAATCGGCGGATAGAAGAAGCAGGCGGATCGACCGAGAACCGCTATCTCAACCTTCTCGGGATCGCCATGGGCGCCGGTGTGCTCGCCACCCACGGCACTGATTCCCAGAAGCGACGCTGGCTGCGGCCCATGTTCACCACCCAGGAGATCTGGTGCCAGATGTTCAGTGAGCCGGGCGCCGGCTCCGATCTGGCCGGTCTTTCGATGAGGGCGGAGGCTGACGGTGACGAGTGGGTAGTCAACGGGCAGAAGGTGTGGACCACGCTCGCCCACCTCTCCAAGTGGGGCATGTTGGTCACCCGCACCGATCCCGATGCCCCCAAACATCGTGGGCTCACCTACTTCGTTGTTGACATGGAGGCAGAGGGGGTCGACGTTCGACCGCTATATCAGATAACCGGAGACGCCGAGTTCAACGAGGTGTTCTTCGATGACGTTCGGATACCCGATGAGAACAGAATCGACTCGGTCGGGTCGGGGTGGAGAGTTTCACTGACAACTCTCATGAATGAGCGGGTGGCGATCGGGGGCGTCACGGTTCCGAGAGGCTCGGGGCGGATTGCCGATGCCGTGGGCGTTTGGAAGCGGTCCGGTTCCGAGGACCCTCTGCTCCGAGACCAACTGATCCAACTGTGGGCCGAGGTCGAGGCTGCCCGTCTGACCAGCGCCCGGGCCAATGAGTTGGCCGGTGCAGGGGTCCCCGGACCGGAAGGCTCGATAGGCAAACTCGATTGGGCCACGCTGAACAAGGAGATCACCTCTTTCACGATCGATCTGATGGGACTCGAAGGCACTCTCTACCCGGGCGGTTATGAGCTGGTCAGACCCACCAACTTCGACTCGTCGATGCCGCAGAAGGCTTTCTTGAGGAGTCGAGCCAACTCGATCGAGGGGGGAACCTCGGAGATCATGATGAACATCCTCGGCGAGCGTGTCCTCGGCCTTCCAGGCGAGCCGCGTGTCGACAAGGAGCTGCCGTGGAAGGACGTGCCTCGTGGGTGAGGGCAGCGCAGTGACGGTGTCCTACACACCGACCGAGGACATGGAACTCATCCGCACCACGGCGCGACAGTTCCTCGAGGAGCGCATCGGACTCGAAACTGTTCGGGACATCATGATGTCCGACGAGGGGTTCGACAGAGGTCTCTGGAAAGAGATCGCCGACATGGGTTGGACCGGTCTCGCCATCGGCGAGGAGCATGGCGGTGCCGGATACGGGTTGAGCGAGTTGGGCGTTCTTCTCGAAGAGATGGGTCGTCTGGTGACGCCAGGACCGTTCTTTGCCAGCGCCGTTCTCGCCACGGCGGCGATCGGTGCGGCAGGTGACGACTCTCAGAAAGCCACTCTGCTTCCGCAACTGGCCTCAGGGGAGAGCATCGCCACACTGGCCGTGTTCGAGGAGCCTCGCGGATGGGATCCTTCCGCGTTGGCCACCACCGCGTCGGCCAACGGCGCCGGCTGGATCATCGATGGAGCAAAGCGGTTCGTCCTTGCCGGGGATCATGCCGACGTCATCGTCGTGGCTGCGGGTTTCGAAGGCGGGATAGGCATGTTTGTCGTGCCTGGGGACGCATCAGGTCTCGATGTCGTCGAGACACCGGTGCTCGACCCCACCCGTCGTCAGGCAGACCTTTCATTCAACGGCGTTCGAGTCGATGCGAATTCTCTGTTGGGTGGTGGTGATTCCATGCTCTCGCTTCGCAAGGCTCTGGGGATCGGGACTGCGTGTCTGGCAGCGGAGCAAGTCGGCGGGTCTCAGATGTGTCTCGATATGTCGGTTGAGTATGCAAAGACCCGCTACCAATTCGGCCGTCCAATCGGTTCGTTTCAGGCGATCAAGCATCGTTGCGCCGAAATGCTCATCAAGACCGAGCACGCCAGGTCGACCGCATATCACGCGGTCCGGGTCGTTGACCACGATGAAGAGTTCTCCATCGCTGCGCCACTCGCCGGTTCGATTTGCTCGGATGCCTACAACTGGATCGCCGGCGAGACGATCCAGGTACACGGAGGGATCGCTTTCACCTGGGAGCACGATGCGCACCTCTATCTCAAGCGGGCGAAGGCCTCCTCCCTACTATTCGGAGACCCCCGCTATCAGCGTCATCTTTTGGGTCAGGCGATCGATCTCTAGGTGTTCCGACGTCACTTGTTGTGAAGATCGGACTGGGAAGATTCGGTGTGAATGACCCGGTCACGGTGCACATGGCGACCCTCCACCGGGCGATGCGCAGCATCGTCGAGAAAGATCCGGCCGTCTTCGACATGGAGGAGGGCAGCCCCGTATGCATCCTGGAGGTGCTCCGTGGTGAGGACTTCCCGGGGCGATCCGTGAGCCACCACCCGGCCTGATAGAAGGATCACGTTGTCGGCCACTTGAGCTTCGGAAAGGTCGTGGGTGGTCATCACCACGGTGCAACCCCGGGCAAGCTCGTCGTGAATCACGAAGTCGATCGCCTGCGCTGTCGGGAAGTCGATCCCCGTTAGGGGCTCGTCGAGGAGAAGCAGGTCGTGCTCCTGGGCAAGACCTTGAGCCACGAATACCCGCTGACGCTGTCCGCCCGATAGGTCGTTGAGAGGACGGTTGCCGAGATCGGTGATTCCGGTGCGGTCCATCGCTTCTGCCACCGCGTCGCGATCATCCTGACTGAGCCATCTGTAGGCGCCCGTACCCGCATACCTGCCCATCATGACCACCTCCCGAACCGAGATGGGGAGGGCTTCGTTCACCTTGGTGGTCTGAAGCACGTAGGAGATTCGATGCGAAGAACCGGCTCCGCCAAATACTTCGATCGAGCCGCTGATCGGGTTGATCAGCCCGGCAACCGCGTTGAGAAGAGTCGACTTCCCGGAACCGTTTGGCCCGATGACGGCGGTGACCTTCCCGGTGGGGATGGTGAAGGTCGACTTGCTCAGCGCCACGGTGGGTCCGTAACCGAGGACGAGATCTTCGGCCAGGACTGCGTTGCTCCTCATGCGCACCTCGAGCAGAGGCCTTCTAGCTCGAAGGCGTGATTCACCGGTGTGAACGAGACAGTCGAACCGATTTCCTCAGCGAGCTCACGAACCTTCTCTTCGTAAGAGTGAGGGAGGGCGAGATCCTCGACCTTGCCGCAGTCGAGGCACACCAGGTGGTGGTGATGTCCTTGTAACCATTCGGCGAGCTCATATCGGGCGACGCCCGACTTGGTGAAGTGCGGCACGACAACACCGGACTCTTCGAGGACCGCCAACGATCGGTACAGGGAGGAAAGCGGCATCGTGGAACCGATCTGGGCATGTAACTCTCCCGCAGACCTCGGACCCTCCGACCCGGCAAGCGTCGCCACCACGAGACGACGTCCCCGTGTGTATCGGGCATCGTGAGTATTGAGCCGGGTCTCTATTTCGCTGTCGAGCCCTGTGGTTGTCACTGATATCCGATCTCAGGTATTGTGGAGCATGTTGAGAATGATTCTCATTATAGGTGCAATGTCGCTTCTGGTGCTTACCGCATGTGGGGACGACGAGATCGCGACGGATCATGGATTGACGGTTGTGGCCACTACGACCGTCATCGGAGATCTCGTGAGAAACGTCGTCGGGCCCGATGTCACGGTCGAGGTGCTGGTTCCCATCGGAGCCGATCCCCACGACTACCAGGCTTCTTCGCGTCAGGTGGCACAAATCAACAGGGCGAGCCTGGTCGTTGCCAACGGACTCGGACTGGAGGAGGCTCTAATCGATGTCCTCCACGCTGCTGAGAGGGACGGCGCCAACGTCCTCGAGATAGCTCCGCTGCTCGACCCGATTCCGGTGGGAAGCGGTTTTGACCCGCATGTCTGGCTTGACCCGGGTCGCATGGCGGAGGCTGCTCGGGTGGTTGCCGAAGAAATGGCCAGGATCGATGCCTCGATCGATTGGTCATCCCGAGCCGAGATTTATGCCATCGAGCTCGATATCACCCATCGGGAGATCGAGTCGATTCTCCGAGCCGTTTCTCAGGACTCGAAGAAGCTTGTTGCCAACCATGACTCGCTGGGCTACTTCGCAGCGGCCTACGGCTTTGAGATCGTCGGGACCGTCATCCCGGGAGGCTCGACGCTTGGCGCTCCCAGCTCATCTGCGTTGGCGAAGCTGGTGGGAGTGATTGAAGAGGAAGGGATCGACGCGATCTTTACCGAAACGACCGAGGCGTCTGTAATCGCCGCCTCTGTGGCCGCCGAAGTCAGCCATCAGGTCGAGGTGGTCGACCTGTACACGGGGTCTCTCGGGGAGCCCGGTTCCAGGGCCGACACCCTCATCGGGATGCTCTTGGCCAACGCCGAGATGATTGCCGGGGCGCTGGGATGAGAGGCGTGGTTAGCGTGGAGATATCGTGGAGTGGTTGACGGAGCCCTTTGAGTTTGCCTTCCAGCAGCGAGCTCTGATCGGAGGGTCTCTCGCGGCGATCGCGCTCGCCCTTGTCGGCACATGGGTCGTCATTCGGGGAATGAGTTTTCTAGGTGACGCCCTGGTTCACGGTGTCGTGCCCGGGATTGCGTTGGCGATCCTTCTCGACTTCAACGTGATGATCGGTGCTGTTCTGGCGGCGGTCGTGATGTTGGCCGGCATCAATCTGGTTCATCGCCAGACCACCTTCTCCGAGGACACTGGCATCGGGCTTCTCTTCGTGGGGATGCTCGGCGTGGGAGTGATTCTGATCTCGAGAACCCCCTCTTATTCGGGCAGCCTCACAGCCATTCTCTTTGGTGATGTGCTCGGCGTGACGATCGGTGACATCCGGGTGCTGGTGCTGGTGGCAGTCGTCATCCTGGTCGTTTCGGTCCTGCTGTACCGCCACTTCCTGGTCCTGGCGTTCAATGAGCAGAAAGCCCAGCTCTTTGGCTTCCGGCCCCGCTTCGCCCAGGCCGCCCTTCTCGGGCTTATCACCCTCGGCATCGTTGGGTCGTTCCAAACGGTCGGAACCCTTCTCGTGCTGGGTCTGCTGGTAGGACCGCCGGCGACGGCAGCTCTGATAGTGCGACGGGTGCCGATCATGATGGTCACCGCTGCCGTCATCGGGGTGATGTCGGTGGCCGCGGGTCTGATCATCAGTTACCACTTCGACACGGCGGGGTCGGCGACAATGGCCGTGGTTCCGATCGTGCTGTTCTTCGTGACCCTGACGATCAAGAACTTGGCGGGGCGGGCCGGTCGTCCCGCTACTGCGCTGGGCTAGTTTTTGCCGAACCTGAGGTAGTTACGCCCATATCCGGGCGTAACTACCTCAGGTTCGCGTGTTGGCTAGCTGTCGGTGCTGATCTCACAGCCCTGGTCCTGCATCGTGTTGACCGCGTGTTGGGCGAAGGCCTCCGCTTCGGCGCGGCGGGCTTCACCGGCGGCTTGGGCGACCTCGGTGGCCCATTGGTCGAGAAGACCTTGCAGCTCGTCACAGGACCCGGCCTTGTCGATCTCGTAGACCGGGGTGGGGACCTCAGGGGAAACGTCCATGTTCCACTCGAAGCTCTCGCCGACGCTGCGGGCAACCAAGAAGTCGTCTTTCCAGGTCTCGGTGGGGAAGCCCAGCGGGGTGTCCCCCTTGAGAGTCACCTCACCGGGAGAGGGGGCGAATTCGCTGACCTCGATCGACCACTCGACCTGCTCGCCGGCGGCGGTCTCGGTGTCGTCTCCGAGGTTGACGAAGAACAAGGTGACCACGACCAGAGCGGCAATGGCCAGCACACCCCAAAGAAGCCAACGGCCCCAGTTCAGGTCGAGTGATTCACGGTCGGTCATCCCGGTTGCGTGCTATTGACTGCGGAGCTTGGGATCGAGTGCATCGCGCAGGCCATCGCCGATGAAGTTGACGCTGATCACCGTGAGAGAGATCAAAATGCCCGGCCAGAGGACACGCATCGGTGTGATGGTGATGTAACCCTGGGCGTCGAAGAGGAGCCTGCCCCAGGTGGGGAAGTCGGAGGGGAATCCAAGGCCGAGGAATGACAACGCCGACTCGGTGATGATGGCGATGGCCACACCGAGAGCCGCCGCCACCATGACAGGACTGAGAACGTTGGGAAATATGTGGCGGAACACAACGCTCCGCTTTCTGGAGCCGATGCTGTGGGCGGCGAGCACGAACTCCTGCTCCTTGAGGGCGAGGACATCGCCTCGCACCACACGGGCAGTTTGCATCCAACTCGTGATCCCGATGATGCTCACCACCAGTATGAAGATTCCCAGCTCAGGACCAAATGCGTCACGAAGCGGGTCCCTGAACAACATGATGATGACCAACAGCAGCGGAAGGATCGGAAGAGCAAGGAACATGTCGGTCCCTCTCATGAGAATCCCGTCGAGCTTGCTGAAGAATCCGGAGATGATGCCCACGGCCGTTCCGATGACGACGCCGACGATCATGGCGGCGATACCGACCGACAGCGAGATCCGACCGCCCACCATCACCCGTGCCATCACGTCCCGACCGAGGTTGTCGGTGCCCATGGGATGATCCAACGATGGGGACAGGCTTGCTTGTGAAGTGTCGATCGCGAAAGGATCCAGCGGGTAGATGAGCGGGCCGATGAAGCTTCCGAACATGATGATCGTGAGGAGAATGAGGCCGACCATTGCCCCTTTGTGTCGCCGGAACTGACGCCAAACATCCGCCCAGAGAGATCGGTACTTGTCGGAAGACCCGATCGTCTGATCTTGCGTCTCCTCTGCTCTTTCCCGGGTTGTCGCCATCTACGCTCCCTGACCGCTCAATCGTATCTTATCCGGGGGTCCAAAAGGCCATATGTGACGTCGGCGACCAGGTTGAATATGACGATGAGCACCGCGAAGAGAAACGTCAACGTCTGCACCATGGGAACATCGGCACCTTGGATGGCGCTGATCAGAAGTTGACCGAGCCCGTTGATACGGAAGATCTGCTCGGTGATTATCGCTCCGGCGAAGACTCCCGGGATCTGGAGAGCAATCAATGTCACTACCGGGATCAGGCTGTTGCGAAGCACATGGTTGACTAGAACCTTGTTCTCGTTCAATCCCTTGGATCTTGCCGTTCTCACATAATCCTCATTGAGGTTGTCCAACATCGACGATCTAGTGAATCGGCTCAATGCAGCAGCGTTGAACAAAGCCAACACGGCAACCGGCATGATCATCTGCTTGAACTGGAGAACCAGCGTTTCCCAACTGTTGACTACCAGTGTGGTGTCATAGAACGACGGAAACCATCCCAGCCAGACACTGAAAATGACGATGGCAAGGAGCCCGGTGAAGAAGGTGGGAACGGAGTAGCCGACCATCGTGACGAAGGTCCCGACGTTGTCGAAAACCGAGTACTGCTTGTAGGCGCTGATCACACCGACGGGAATGGCGATCATGATGCCGAGGATGAAAGCCAGACCCAGGACCCAGAGGGTCTGGGGGATGCGCTCGATGATGGTGTCTACCACCGGTGCCTTCGATGACCACGAGATGATGCGGACCCGGTTTTCGCTGTCACCGATGGTGATGTTGAACATCTGCTCGATGAGATAGATCGGCTCCACGATCATCATTTGGTACAACCACTTCAACCAGGAGACCAGAAAAGGGTCGTTGAAGCCGAGGGCTTCCCTGATCTTCTCCCGAACCTCCGGGGGAATGGTCAGGGGAAGACTCGCAGTGGGATCACCGGGAGCAAGGTCGAGGATTGCGAATATGACAAAACTGATGGCTATCAGCGTCGGGATCGCGAACAGAACTCGCCGAATGATGTAACGACCCACTGGCTATCTGTCTCCGTAGCGCAAGCGGTCACAATAGCAAGAGAGCCTCTCAGAAGATCTGAGAGGCTCTCTTTTCGGCTAGTTGGTTGTCTGGTTGCGTTACCCGGATCGCGTCCAGTCTTCGACGTTCCAGTATTCGCTGTCCCAACCGTTGAGGGTCCCAACACCCTCGATCGAGTTGGCAAATGCCGAGACGTCCGCACGATAGATCAGCGGGATCATCGCCCCAGCCTGAATCACGAGGTCGTTCAATGCCTTGATGATCTCGATCCGACGATCGAGATCTCCGGTCGTCGTCAACTCCTCATGCAGAGCGTCGTACTCAGCGCTCGAGTAGCGGGGGATGTTTCCACCACCAAAGTTGGCGCTCGGCGAGATGACCTGTGCAGTAGTCCAGTTACTCATGTAGGTCTGGGGGTCAGGGCTACCCGAGTTATTGGTGTACATCTCAACGTCGGCATAGAACACTTGGTAGGTGTCAGGACTCGCCTGATCGCCACCGAAGAACACCGACGCGTCGATGTTCTTGAGTTCTGTGTCAACACCGATCTGAGCCCAATAGGACTTGACCAGATCCTGGTTGCTCTGCCGGACCGCGTTGGTCGAGGTCTGGTACAGAACAAAGAGGGGATCGCCCGTGTCCGGGTCCTCGCGGATGCCGTCACCATCTGTATCTTCGTATCCGGCCGCATCGAGCAGTGCGTTGGCACCGTCGATGTCCTGGGTCAGGCAGGCATCGTTGGCGGTCGAGGCGTACGGCGCTCCGGGCCACACGTTGCATGTGGGAGAGCCTGCGAAGCCATAACCGACGTCAACGAGCTCCTGACGGTTGATCGCCATGCTCAGGGCCTGGTACACGGCCGGGTCCGTAAGGAACGGATGGACTGTGCCGGGCTCAGAACGCTGATCACCGAGATCCGGATTCGGATCCGTCTGGTTGACCATTATGCGCTCGACGCTGCTGGCGAAGCCAGCCTTGACGATACCAAGACCGGTGGCCTCCATGTCGGCGAGAACGATCGGATCGACCTGGAGGTTCCAGCCGTAGTCGGCCTCTCCAAGCACGAGGACCGAACGAGCCGACGCCTCGGCATCGCCTCCACCCTTGATCAGGACAGTGCCGAAGAACGGCTTGCCGTCTGCTGCATCCCTGAAATTCGGGTTGTAGTCATAGAGAACGGTGTCGTTGACCTTGAAGTCGTTCACCATGTATGCACCGGTGCCGATTGGCCCGAAGTTCTCATCGGTACAAGCGGCTGCGCTGGCGCCAACACAATTCTCGAACTGCGCCTTCTGGATTATCGGTGACTGGAAGGTCACGAAAGCGTTGTAGGGGAACGGGGTCAATGCCTCGAACGTGACGAGCACGTGCGTGGCGTCCACCGCCTCGACACTGGTGACACCAGTGAAGAAACCCGACTGGGTGCAGTCGGGCGTGTTGGTGCAGTACTCCCAAGTGAATACCACGTCGTCGGCGGTGAAAGCGGAACCATCCGACCACAGAACGCCATCTTTGAGGGTCCAGGTGATCGACATCAAGTCCTCGGCCACTCCACCGTTTTCAACAGTCGGGATCTCGGCAGCGGGGTCGCTACGAGGTTACCGTCGGGGTCGTATTCAGCCAGAGGGTCGAGGATCAAGGATGCTGCGAGCAGCTCCTTGGTACCGCCCGAAAGCAACGGGTTGAGAGTGGAAGGGGCCTGCCACTGAAGTAGCGTCAACTGGCCACCTTGACCTGCGATGCCGCCCGTGTCGGGTGCAGCGGTGGTGGCCGTGGCACCTTCGGTGGTATCAGTGGCACCTTCGGTGGTATCCGCGGCTCCATCGTCGCCGTCTCCGCAAGCCGCGAGCACAAGTGCAAGAACGGCGAACAGAGCCAGCCATTTAGTTCTTTTCATAGGGTGTTCTCCTCCATACATCCGGTACGAACGACCGGCATTCGGAGGACGGTAACAGCGTTTGCGCCCGTGCGGACAGAAGGCGACTCGGACCGGGTGTCGGCAACTGACTATTCGGCGAAGTGACAGGCAACCCAATGACTGGCACTGAGTTCACGCCACACCGGTTCTTCAGAGACGCATCGCTCCTGGGCAATGGGGCAACGTGTGTTGAATGGACATCCGGGCGGTGGGTTTGCTGGGCTTGGTATGTCGCCTTCCAGGATGATGTGCCGACGAGCTGCCTCAACTTCCGGGTCGGGGACCGGCACCGCCGAAAGAAGGGCCTTGGTATAGGGGTGCTTGGGGTCGTTGTAGAGATCGTTGACGTCGGACAACTCCATGATCTTGCCGAGGTACATGACTGCCACCCGGTCGGCGATGTGGCGCACCATGGAGAGGTCATGGCTGATGAAGAGATAGGTCAGTCCAAGGACGCTCTGAAGATCCTCGAGCAGGTTGACGACCTGTGCCTGAATCGATACGTCCAGGGCAGCGATCGGCTCGTCACAGACAATGAAATCAGGGTTGAGGGCGATGGCGCGGGCGATGCCGATGCGTTGTCGCTGGCCACCAGAAAACTCATGGGGATACCTGTTGGCGTGCTTTGCTTCCAATCCGACCAGCCCCAAGAGCTCCTCGATTCTCTGCTGGCGTTCGTCACCCTTCGACCTCTTGTGCTCCCGTAGGGGCTCGGCGATGATCGTCCCGACTGTCATCCTCGGATTCAGCGAGGAGTGAGGGTTCTGGAACACCATCTGCATGCGGGGGCGCAACGCGCGGAGCTCCTCGCCTTTGATCTGGCTGAGATCCGTTTCCTCGAAGATCACGGTCCCTTCCGTAGCCTCCTCGAGCTGCAAAATCACCCGTCCGGTGGTTGACTTGCCCGACCCGCTCTCGCCTACCAGACCCAGGGTCTCACCGCGATAGATGTCAAAACTGACTCCGTCGACGGCCCTGACTGCGCCCACTTGACGCTTGAAGACCCCCTTCATTATCGGGAAGTGCTTCTTCAGGTCGGTCACGCTGACCAGAACCTCGCGGCCGTCGGTGCCTGGCGTGGCTGGATCCACGGCCTTATCTTCCATAACGGGGCCGGTCGTTTTCGACGTCCCACCAGCAGGCGACCGCATGAGTGTCGCTTATGTCGACCAGCTCGGGGTTCTCCTCGCGGCAGAGGTCGTAGGCGTAGTCACAGCGTGGAGCGAACGAGCAGCTCGTCGGTCTTTCGGAGAGGCTGGGAGGCTGTCCCCTGATGCTGACCAGCTCCTGGCCCTTCTGGTCGAGACGGGGTAGTGATCCGAGCAGGCCCAAGGTATAAGGATGCTGTGGCTTGGCATAAAGCTCACCTACTTCGGCCTTCTCAACAATTTCCCCGCCGTACATCACCAGCACCCGGTCCACCAGACCGGCGATTACGCCAAGATCATGCGTGATCCAGATCAGGGCTGTTCCGAGCTTCTCACGAAGGTCGCGGATGATGGCAATGATCTGGGCTTGGATGGTGACATCGAGAGCGGTAGTCGGCTCATCGGCGATGAGCAGCCGTGGGTCACAGGCGAGGGCGACCGCGATCATCACCCTCTGTCGCATTCCGCCCGACAGCTCGTGGGGGTAGTTTTCGAGCTGCTGTTCGGAGTCGGGAATTCCAACCAGATCCAGCAAGCCGGCGGCGCGTTTGTCGAGTTCCTTGCGGGGAGTGTCGGTATGGAGCTTGAGGGACTCCTTGAGTTGATGACCAATGGTGAGCACCGGGTTCAATGATGTCATCGGATCCTGGAAGATGAACCCGATCTTTCCACCCCGGACCTCTCGCAGCTCCTTGATGTCCAGGGTCAGAAGGTCCCTATCTTCAAAGATGGCTTCGCCACCAACGATCTCGCCGGGTGGCATCGGAATCAGTCGAAGCAGGGACATCATCGTCACGCTCTTCCCCGATCCGCTCTCTCCCACGACGCCGAGAAACTCGCCTTTCTTTCAGATTGAAACTGATCCCGTTGACTGCGTGGACCATTCCGTCCTGGGTGTCGAACTGGGTCCACAGGTCGGTGACCTGGAGTACTGGCTGCGGTTCGCTCATCTGTATCCGGTGGCTTGGGTGATCGGCAGGCTAACGCTGTCGATACCAGAGGGTTTGCCACAGATCACCTAGAGCGTGTTCCAGACGTCCTGCTTCGCCATATCGATGATGGTGAACGCCATTGCCAGTGCACCATCACGGATGGCCGTGTTACCCGACGGTGTCACAGTGGCGTCGGCGAACTCCTTCTGATGGTTGACGCAATCCCCGCTTTCGATGCCAAGCATCGGGTGAATGGACGGAACGACTCTGGCTGACATTGCCCATATCAGAAGAACCTCCTTCACGTCCCCATTTCCGCCCTCGGTGGGCATGGAGCGGCCCAGAGACACCGAGTTCGCCGAGAAGAGCCCGGGTCATCACCGGGTTGTTGACCATGTTGAGATAGGGATAGTCGTTCGGAGTCACCTCGACTCGACATCCGGTAGCCGTTGCCGCTGCTTCAAAGCAGGCCTTCACCTTCGGGACGAGTTCCTGAAGACGTTCGTTGGTGCCCGACCGGACACCCCAAGACGAACTGGTGTGTGAGGGAATGATGTTGGAAGCATCGCCACCGTGGGTGATGATGCAATGGACCCGGTCGTCGGCAAGCATGTGCTGTCTGAATGTCGCCACATTCAGATATGCCTGGACGAAGGCGTCGAGGGCGTTGATCCCTATGTGTGGCGTAGCCGCGGCGTGGGAGTCCTTGCCAAAGTACTCGACGGTGAAGCTCTCCCTTGCCTGGAATGAGGGGTCCAGCTGATCTTTCGGGCTGGGGTGGACCATCATCGAGGCGGCGGCGTCTTCGAAGGCCCCGGCGTCGATCAGAGCCACCTTGCCTCCTCCGCCCTCCTCCGCAGGGGTTCCCAGGACGGTGACGCGAATACCAAGCTCGTCCGCCATTGCCGCGGTGGCGATCCCAGCGCCGAGTGCAGCGGTCGCGATTATGTTGTGGCCGCAGGCATGGCCCACACTTGGGAGGGCGTCGTACTCGCAACAGATGACGACCCGGGGACCGCTCGAGCCGACGTTCGCCTCGAAAGCGGTGTCCAGCCCATACGCCGGATAGTTGACCTCGAAACCGTTCTCGCCGAGAAACTCACCCAGTCGGCGTGAGGATTCGAATTCCTGGTAGCCGAGTTCCGGGTTGTCGTACATCCATCTGGAGATGGACTGAAGTTCGCCCTCGACCGAGGAGAAGACCTGCTCTGCGCTCTCCTTTCGACTCATGGGTGAACCGTAGTCAGAGTCGGTCCCAGACGTTCTTCTCGGCCATGTCGATGATTGTGTGGGCCATTGCCAGGGCTCCGTCGCGGATGGCACGCTCACCAGAGGGAGTGATGGTGGCGTCGGCGAACTCGGGCTGATGGTTGACGGCGTTTGTCTCAATGGCGATGGATGGATGAATCGATGGGACGATGTGACTTACGTTCCCCATGTCCGAAGAAGCGAAGGTCGGCACTCCCAACTGGGCGTATGTCGGCATCTCTCGACCAATTTCGTTGGAGTTGTCGACGAAGAGCTCGGTCATGACGGGGCTGCTGACAAGGTCGGTGTAAGGCTCGCCTTCGGTGGCGATCTCGAGTCGGCACCCTGAGGAAGTGGCGGCCGCTTCGAAACAGCCAATGATCCGCTTCTTCAACTCATCGAAGCGTTCGGACGAGCCAGCCCGGACGATCCACCGCGATTTTGTGTGGGCCGGGATGACATTGGGGGCGACACCGCCATCGTCGAGCACGCCGTGGACCCGGTCGCCCGATTCGAACTGCTGGCGAAGTGTCGACACGTTGTTATAGGCCTGGACGAACGCGTCGAGGGCGTTGATCCCGAGGTGTGGTGTGGCCGCGGCGTGGGCCTCCTTGCCGTGGAACTCGACGATGAGTCCCTGAGCTGCGAGCAGTCTCGGGTCGGCGAGGTTTCGGATACTGGGATGGATCAGCATCGAGGCTGCGGCGTCGTCGAAGGCCCCGGCGTTGATCAGGTCGATCTTTCCTCCCCCACCCTCCTCGGCGGGGGTGCCCAGGACGGTGATCCTGATTCCGAGTTCATCGGTCAGCCCGGCGAGCGCCACCCCGGCGCCCAGCGATGACGTCGCGATGATGTTGTGACCACAAGCATGGCCCACACTTGGGAGGGCGTCGTACTCACAGCAGATGACCACGCGGGGGCCGGCGGAGCCCGCATTGGCCTCGAAGGCGGTATCGATTCCGTAGGCCGGGTAGCTGACTTCGAATCCGTGGTCACCGAGAAACCCGCTCAGTCGTCTCGACGACTCGAACTCCTCAAACGCCAGCTCCGGGTTTTTGTACATCCACCTCGAGATTGATCGAAGTTCGACCTCAATTTCGGTGAACGCCTCGGTTGCAGTTTGCTTTCGGCTGATGGCGGCTAACTCCACTACGCCGTCGCGATGGCGTCTCTCGTCATTTCGAGACGGGTGCGAACCTCGTCGGCAATGTCATGGATACCATTCTCGCCGACCAGCTCGAGCACCACAGCAGGGTCCATGAAATCGACGACCACCTCGTCATCGGCGGAGCGGACCACAACGTTGCAAGGGAGCAGAACACCGATCGAGGGCACCCGACGTACCGCTGTGTTGGCGAACCCGGGGTTGCACGCACCCAGGATCAGGTATGGGTCGTGTTCGATACCCAGCTTGTCCTTGATGGTGGCGGCCATGTCGATCTCGCTGACAATCCCGAATCCGTGATCGGCAAGGGCAACTTTGGTCTTGGTGACCGCTGAATCGAAACTCTCATGCAGGGTCACGCTGAAGTGGTAGGGGGTCAATTCCGCTCCTTGTTGGTGGACTCGCCTGACCGTAGGAAGTTTTGGGTCCAAACCGATAGAGAACTACTACCCATCACAAACGGGCCAAAGGGCGGAGATAGCGGGCGACTTGCCCAACACATTGACCGCTGATCACCAGGTGGGGACGTAGGAAGTGAGCGTCTTCATGTAGCTGGTCCTCTCAAACACGCCAGGGTCCGGCACAGACGAGTAGCTGAGACTCCCGCGCGCCTGTTCGACCGAGTCGTAGCCCCGTTCCGAAAGCCAGGACTCCATTCCGTCTCGGACCTCAGTGAGGCGAGACGGGCCATTCTCGAGAAGGGCCGAAGCCATCATGGTCACCGTCGCTCCCGCCAGGACGGCCTTGATTGCGTCGGAGGCCTCGTGGACACCGGACGTCGCAGCCATGTCGCACCCGACCCTGCCGTACAGGATGGCCAGCCAGCGGAGAACAAGACGCAGCTCGACCGGATCGGACAGGACCAGGTTGGGAGTGACGCCGAGTGTCTCCAGGTCGATATCCGGCTGATAGAAACGATTGAACATGACCAGCGCATCCGCTCCGGCATCTGCGAGTCGGCGCGCCATGTCACCCATTGACGAGAAGTAAGGGCCAATCTTCACTGCCAGTGGTAGATCGACCGACTTCTTGATCGTCTCCACGAGCTCAACGTAGGACCGCTCCACGTCAACAGAGGTGAGCCCGAGGTCCGCGGCGATTCTGTAGATGTTGAGCTCGAGGGCGTCGATCCCCTGATCGGAGAGTATCTGCGCGTAGAGGGTCCAACCACCGCTGGAAACACCATTGAGACTGGCGATGACCGGGACACTCACCTCCGCCTTGGCCCTCCTGATGAGATCCAGATAGTCCTCGGGCCCGGTGTTGTAGTCGTCCAGTTGGGGGAAGAACCCACCGGCCGATTCTCCGAAGCCGTCGGCACCCAGCTCGATCGAGAAGTGGACGGCCATCGCGTCGTGCTCGATCTGCTCTTCAAACAAGCTGGGCAAGACAACAGCCGGTGCTCCCGCCTCGACCAGAGCGTGGATGTGGTCGATGTCGCCGGTCAGTGGTGATGCCGATGGCACCACCGGATGGGCCAGTTCGAGCCCGAGATAATCGGTTGAGAGATCTGTGCTCATTCCTCTACCTCCGTGTATTCAGCCGTCCGGTGGATCTGCACCATTTGCTCGTATAGATGCCACCGATTGTCGATGTCGCGCTGGGCCTCTATCAGCAGACGCTCGGCGCCTTCCCGGGTCGGCCCTGCCGAGCACCGCGAATCTTGCTTCCTTGGAAGCGAAAATCCTTGAACGGGATCTTGGGTTTGCGGCTGTCGAGACGCAGCCCCGGTTCTCCGGCGTCCTCCCTAGCCGGGTCGTAGCGATACAGCGGCCAGTAGCCGGCATCGGTAGCGAGCTTCTGGTGGCTCAACTGCTTCGTCATGTCGATGCCGTGCGCGATGCAGGGGCTGTAGGCGATGACCAGTGAGACGCCGCGGTGAGCCTCCGCCTCGGCGAGAGTCTTGACGGTCTGTGTGAGGTTGGCTCCCATGGCGATCTGGGCCACATAAACGTTCCCGTACGACATGGCGATTTGACCTAGATCCTTCTTTGCTGTCTCTTTGCCTCCTGATGCGAATTTGGCGATGGCGGCGCGAGGCGTCGCCTTGGAAGCCTGGCCGCCGGTGTTGGAGTAGACCTCGGTGTCGAGCACCAGGATGTTGATGTCTCGGCCCGAGGCGAGCACGTGGTCGAGGCCGCCGAATCCGATGTCGTAGGCCCAGCCATCGCCACCAACGATCCAGATGCTGGTTTCGATCAGGGAGTCGGCCACACCTTCCAGCCGTTTCGGAAGGGGGCCTTCCATGTTCCCGAGACGTTTCTTCAACTCGGTGACCTGGGTCCGCTGTCGGTTCACCAGGGCGTCGATGTCGCCGCGATCGAGGTTCTCGACCGTCTCGAGAATGTCGACCGCCAGTTGACCGAGGTCTGGCGCCAATGCGGTCACCAACAGGATGGCGTCCGAGCGCTGGGCTTGGAGGGCAAGTCGCATTCCGAGCCCGAACTCGGCGTTGTCCTCGAACAGGCTGTTCGACCAGGCCGGCCCCCTCCCGTCGGCGTTCGCAGTCCAGGGGGTGGTTGGAAGGTTGCCGCCATAGATCGAAGAGCATCCTGTGGCGTTGGCCACGATCATCCGATCGCCCATCATCTGTGTGATCAGCTTGAGATAGGGGGTTTCCCCGCACCCCGCACATGCTCCCGAGAACTCGAAGAGTGGTTCCAGCAGCTGTGAGCCTTTCACCGAGAAGGCATTGACTTGAGACCGGTCCATCTCCGGGATTTCCAGGTAGTACTCGAAGTTGCGACGTTCCCGTTCGAGGTGATCATCGATGGGCGCCATGTTGATGGCTTTGTGCTTGACGATCTCTTTTGACTTGGCGGGGCAGATCTCCACACAGATGCGACAGCCTGTGCAGTCGTCAGGAGCTACCTGGATCACTATCCGCTTTCCCCGAAGGTCCTTGCCTGTCGATTCCTTCCAGAGAAAGCCCTCCGGCACCGAGATCTCGGGGTCGAAGGCCTTGAAACGGATCGCCGCGTGGGGACAGACCAGGGCGCAGCGCCCGCAATCGATGCAGATGTCCGGATCCCAGATCGGGATCTCGTCGGCGATAGAGCGCTTTTCCCACATGGCCGTGCCGGTTGGGAACGCGCCATCAACAGGGAGTGCTGAAACAGGCAGCAGGTCGCCTTTGCCTGCCAGCATCATGGCAGTGACGCGCTTGACGAACTCGGGAGCGATCTCCGGAACCGGATCCGCGATCCTCAGGGGACCCTCGGCATCGCCGATGTCGACTTTGAACAAACCGTCGATCGCCCGGTCGACCGCCTCCTCGTTTCTCCGGACCACTGCCTCGCCTCTCTTGCCGTAGCTGTCCCGGATATGGCGTTTGATCGCGGCAACCGACTGGTCGGCGGGGAGAAACTCGGTGAGGTGGAAAAAGCAGGTCTGAAGCACCGTGTTCACTCTCCCACCAAGACCCGTCTCCCGGGCGATCGCTGCGGCGTCGATGGCCCAAACTTCGAGATCCTTCTCCACTATCTGTCGTTGGGCCTCGATCGGCAACCGACCCCAGATTTCGGATGCCGGATAGGGGCTGTTGAGAAGAATCGTCGCCCCGGGGCGGGCGACTTCCAGGACGTCGATGGACTCCATGAAGTCGAACTGGTGGACGGCCACAAAGTCGGCCTGTCGGATCAGATAGGTCGACTCGATTGGGTGTGGGGAGATGCGAAGGTGAGAGATCGTCCTCGACCCGGCCTTCTTGGAGTCGTAGACGAAATACCCCTGTGCCGACAGGTCGGTGGATTCGCCGATGATCTTTACCGAGTTCTTGTTGGCGCCGACGGTCCCGTCCGAGCCCAGTCCGAAGAAGACGGCCCGGGTGACCTCGTCGGGCTCCACCCACCAGTCCTCGTCCCAGTCGACGGAGTTGTTGGTGACGTCATCGACGATTCCGACCGTGAAGTGCCGGCGAGGGGTGTCCCGGGTGAGCTCGTTGAATGCGCCGGCGACCATCGAAGGAGTGAATTCCTTCGAGGAGAGCCCGTAGCGACCCCCATATACCTCGACCCGTCGGCCCTCCTCTGCGAGTGCTGCGACGACATCGAGGTAGAGCGGATCGCCGACGGCTCCGGGTTCCTTGGTGCGATCCATCGCAATGACGCGTTGAGTCGTCTCCGGAAGAACGCTTGCAAAGACGGATGCGTTGAACGGGCGGTACAGCTTCACTACGAGAACGCCGACCTTGTGGCCTTCTTTGATCAGCCTGGTCACGGTCTCGCCCGCAGCACCTGCTCCTGAGCCCATGATGACCATGACAGTTTCGGCGTCGGGAGCGCCGTTGTACTCGAAGAGACCGTGCTGACGGCCAGTAACGGCAGCAATGCGGTCCATGGCATCGGCCACGATCAGGGGAACCGCTTCGTAGTACGGATTGGCGGCCTCCCGAGCTTGGAAGAAGACGTCGGGGTTCTGAGCGGACCCCCGGAGCATCGGATTGTTCGGGTTCAAGCCCCGGATGCGGTGCTCGGCAATCAAGTCCTCGTCAATGAGGCCACGAAGCGAGTCCTCGTCGATCAGCTCAATCTTGTTGACCTCGTGAGAGGTTCTGAACCCGTCGAAGAAGTGGAGGAACGGGATCCTTGACTCGAGCGTGGCGAGGTGGGCGACAACGGCCATGTCCTGCGCCTCCTGGACCGATGCCGACGAGAGAATGGCAAATCCGGTCTGACGGGCAGACATCACATCCGAGTGGTCACCAAAGATGGACAAGGCGTGGGTGGCGACGGTCCGGGCTGCCACGTGAATCACCGTTGGAGTCAGTTCTCCGGCGATCTTGTACATATTGGGGAGCATCAGGAGCAGACCCTGAGACGCGGTGAATGTCGTGCTGAGGGCGCCGACGGTCAGGGCTCCATGGATTGCTCCAGCCGCACCGGCTTCGCTCTGCATCTCTATGACGTCGGGCACCACACCCCACAGGTTCGATTGGCCCTGGTGGGACCAGGCGTCGGCAAGCTCCCCCATTGGGGAAGCGGGCGTTATCGGGTAGATGGCGATCACTTCGCTGAGGAGATGAGCTATTCGGGCGGCAGCCTCATTCCCGTCAACCATCGTGTACGAAGACTTCGCAAGAGGAGTCATGCTCCCAACCTAAGAAGAAGACCTTCTCGCCCACAGGGACCAAAGACCCCTCTCCAGGTGTCTTTTCGCAGGACGGGAGTGATATTCCGGGTGACCTCGTCCACCCGATTCGTGACCAATGCCTCTACCACCTGTGGAGTGGTTGGTTCATGCTTGGGTCATGACACAGAACGAAGCCGAGTGGCGGCTCGAACTCGAAGAGTCTGCCCAAGGAACGGACCTGTTCGAGGCTCCTGGCGCCGAGGTCCAGGCCGAAGAAGCCAGGGAGGATGCGGTGGAGCTGTTGGCTGATCCGCTTGGCACCGGAAACTCCACACCCCGCGTCGAGACAGTGAGAGCTACGAGACACTCTCTTGGCAAGACCATGATCGCCCTCGAGTCGGCTGTCGCTTCTCCCGCGAACGCTGCGGGCTGGTGGGAGGCAGTTGCGTATGCCATCGGGGAATTGGGAGAAGCCCTGGAGGAGCACATCTCCGCTACGGAGGGGAAGAACGGCCTGCTCGCGGAGATTCTGGACCACGCGCCCCGTCTCGCCATGGAGCTCGAGCTCATCGAGGAGGAGCATGCGGGTCTGGAGGAATCATTGGCGCAAGCCCAGTTGACTCTCAGCGGAACGATGGAGACCGGCTCCTCGGATGCGGAGCCGATCCGGAGATGTGTGACGACCTTTCTGAGCCGTCTCTCCCTTCATCGCCAGCGCGGGGCCGACCTCGTCTATGAGGCATACAACGTGGACATCGCCTCAGGCGACTAGAACGGGGACTATGGCAATAGGTGTTCTGACGGCTGGAGGTGATTGCCCCGGTCTAAACGCGGCGATTCGCGCAGTGGTCACGCGGGCGACAGCAGAGGGTCTTGAGGTAGTCGGCATAGAGGAAGGGTGGAATGGCCTCTTGGAGGGGCGCACCCGACCACTGGGCCGGGACGACGTTCGAGGACTTCTGCGGAAAGGGGGAACCATTCTCGGCACCTCCCGTATCGATCCCTACATTCACGGCGAGGGTCTTCCGTCGATCTCAGGAACTCTCGATAGTGCCAGGATCGATTCGCTGGTTGTCATTGGTGGGGATGGCTCCCTTCGCACAGCTGCACGTCTCGGCGAGGATGGTCTCGATGTGGTCGGGATTCCGAAGACCATCGACAACGACATCGCCGGGACCGATGTGAGCATCGGGTTTCACACCGCGGTCCAGATAGTTGTCGACGCCATCGACCGGCTCACGACTACTGCGGAGTCGCACAACAGAGTGATGGTTGTCGAGGTGATGGGCCGGACCGCGGGCTGGATCGCCGCAGCAGCCGGTCTTGCCGGTGGCGCCGAGGCGATCCTGGTCCCGGAGGTGGCGGTCGACTATCAGGATTTGGCCAGTCGCATAGTCGCTCGTCACGACCGTGGCCACCACTATTCGCTGGTCGTTGTCGCAGAAGGTGTCCCCGGTCCGTCCGGCGAGGTTCATTCTGCCGGAGTAGACGCGTATGGATTCGCCCGGCTTGGTGGTGTGGGTTCGGCGGTTTCCGCCAGACTCGAAGAGCTGACCGGGTTTGAGTCTCGGGTGACCACCCTTGGATACCTACAGCGCGGGGGCTCGCCCACGTCCTACGACCGGATCCTCGGCACCCGGTTTGGGGTGAAGGCAGCCGAGCTGGCCTTTGGGGGTAGGGGCGGGATGATGGTGGCGTTGAAGGGAGATGAGGTCGTCCCTGTCGACCTGGGGGAAGCCTGTCGCGAGGTTCGCCGGCTCGACCCCTCCCGTCTGGAGGACGCGGCATGGTTCTTTGCCTGAAGGGTGCGGCTTGTAGCTGCGCAGGTTCGGACTAGGTCGTGGAGCGGATAGCGGCGTTCATCGTCCATCGATCGAAGCTGGTGCTCATCGTGACCGGAATCGTCACGCTGACAGCGTTTCTCATGTTTTTTCGGCTCGATTTCAACGCCGACGTTGCCTCGTTCATTCTCGAGGGAACACCCACGGGGACCGAGTTTGTCGCCTTTCAAGACAAGTACGACACGGCTGACCCGATCAATGCAATGGCCTCTCTTCCCGAAGGCGAGACGTTCGCCGGCAAGGAGAACCTTGCCCTGCTTCTCCAACTGCGTGATGGCCTCTCCGAGGTCGAAGGAGTTGAGTCGGTTGTCTCCATCATCCCGGCCACCAACCCGATCACGAATCAACCGATCACCGAAACTGATCTCGCTGCCATCCCCGACGCCGTCGTCGAGTCGATCCTCTCCACAAATCCGGTGTCTTCTCTCCTCCTGTCCGAGGACGGGCGCCACACCCTTGTTCTGGTCAACCCCGGAGAGGATGCCACCGCCACGGCCCGTTTGGTGACCGACGTCGAGGTCGAAGGTCTGGACGTCGTCTACTCGGGAAACCCGGTCATCTTCGCCTCAGTCATCGACTTGTTGTCTCTGTTTCTTCTGCTCATTCCGCCTCTCGTGCTGATCCTTCTGGTCGGCACGTTCTACACGACCATCGGGGACAGGAGGCTGAGCGTTCTCGCCATCATTCCCGCGGCTCTCGGGTCTCTGTGGACGTTCGGTCTCATTTTCGGACTCGGGTTCAAAGCGGACATCGTGACGGTGATAGTGCCCATCTTCGTGATCGTGATGGGTTCCGCAGACGGTCTGCATTTCGTGACCCACTTCCAGGAAACCGACAGCCCGGACCCGGTGGAACGAGTCTCATCCGCCCTCTCGCAAGTGGGCATCCCGATGATCCTCACCACGATCAGCACCGCCGCGGGCTTCCTGTCCCTCTTGTTCACGGGAGTCGGTCCGATTCAACAACTGGGTGTATTCGCGGCGGTTGGCATCGTCTTTGCCGGGGCGATCTCATTCTTCTCACTGCCCGCAGCAATCACTCACTTTGACATAGATTTGAGCGATCGAAAGGCTCTGCTCGGCCCCAGAGTCATAGCCGGGCTCAAGACTCTCGTCCGCACCAGGGTTCCGGCGATCGTGATAGTGGTAGTGATCGTCGTTTTCGCGGCTTTCTCGTTGCCCAAGCTCGATGTCAACCCCGATCAGCTGTTCTTTTTCAAGGCGGATGATCCGGTCAGGGTCGCGTTCGAACGAACATCCGAGGTCTTCGGGGGGGCGACACCCATGGCAGGTGAGTTCGCCTTCGACCCGACCGGCCCTCCGAGCCAACTGGCGGCAATCACGGTTGTCTCGAACGAGATGGAGGGTCTCCCTGGGGTGCGTGAGGTTTTCTCCGTGGTCGACCTGGCTTCGTCGATGACGAAGGAGCAGATCGAGGCAGTGCTTTCAGGCGAGGTTGAACTGCCTCTTGGCAAGATGGTGAGCGAAGACGGCCTTCGTTTCACTCTGCTTCCCGGAGAGTTCTCCGGGGACGATCTCAGAGGATGGGTCGAGTTCGCCGACGCGGAGCCACTGGTGAAGACCCTCACCGGGATGCCCCTTGTTTGGGACGAGATAGCTCGATCCGTTCTCAACGCACAGATGGTGTCTCTGGCCGTTGCCTTCGTTCTGGTGGCAGCCCTTCTCGCGATTGCCTATCGGCGAATCCGCGAAACGGTGGCGTCGCTGGTGCCAATCGCCATGACCATCCTGACGCTGCTCGGTTTCATAGCCGTGTCCGGAATCCAGCTGAACCTGCTGACGGCTGTTGTATCCAGCATCGTGTTGGGTGTGGGAATCGACTACGCCATCCACTTTGTCGCCGCGATTGACATCGCCAGAAAAGGGGGCCCCGGTTACGTGTACAGGGCGATCGACGGGGCAGGTCGCCCCATCGTGGCCAACGCAGCGGGTGTTGCCATCGCCCTCACTGCCCTCTGGCTTTCTCCGCTGGCCATCCACGCCCAGGTGTCGGCGATCATGTGGGTTGGCATGGGCACCGCAGGTTTGACTGCCCTCGTTGTCCTGCCTGCGCTGCTTCCCCGGGAAGGCATCGAGGACCCGGAGTAGTCGCTAGCGGACCGTGATGAGCGTGACGTCGGTGAGGTGGCCGACCCGATGGGAAACGCTTCCCATGAGTAGTCCCTTGATCTCTCCCAGACCTCTCCGGCCCATAACGATGGAGTCGGCGCCTACCCCCTTGGCAAAGGCGACTATGCCATGTGCCGGCGAGCCGATCATCACCTCCTGGGCGCCCACATCACCACCAGCGTCATTGACATGGGACGCGGCCCTGCCAACCACCTCGGTGCCCACCGATTTGAGCAGGTCGCGTTGGGTGACATAGGTCTGCTCGAGTTTGGGCGTACTCATGTACCGCACCCGACACGACGGGTGTGCTGTCCGGCACCACGTTGATGATGTCGACCGGCACCTCAAAGTGAGACGAGAGTTCGCCGGCGAGGGTGGCCGCCCTCATCGAGTGCTCCGAGCCGTCGGTTGCGAGAAGGATCCTGTTCACCGTTACCTCCTTGTCCCGATTCTGCGCGTCGGGCCTGGTGGGCGGTAGGGCCAAATGTCCTTTTGGCCCTGTTCAGTCCCCCGACTCCCGAAACACCGCTGTGAAGGTTCGGACGAGGATCTTCACGTCGAGTGGCACCGACCTGGTCTCGACGTACATCTCGTCGTAGTGGGTTCTCTCCGCCATGGTGATGGTGTCCCGTCCCCTCGACCTGCGCGAGACCGGTGATCCCCGGTTTGACCTCGAAACGGGGATTGTCCACACCGATCAATTCGGCCTCCGCAGGCACCAGCGGCCTCGGCCCGACCAGTGACATCGGCCCACGGACAACGTTCCAGAGATTGGGCAACTCGTCGATCGACCATCGGCGGAGGAAGTGTCCAACGACAGTGATTCGATCGTCTTCCTCAATGCGGATCTTGGGTGCCGTCTCGGTATGTCGCGACGCTTCGAGACGGGCCAGATGCTCGGCGAAGACCAGCTCGTCGTTGTCTGCCTCCATGGTTCTGATCTTCAGCATCCCGAAAGGCTCTCCGCCCTTGCCGATCCTGGTCTGTTGGAAGAAGATCGGTCCGGGGCTGTTGATCCGCACGGCGATGCCCGCCAGCACGATCACCGGTGTGGTCAGGACCAGAACCACCAATGACACGGCAATGTCAAGGGTCCTCTTGGCGACCTTGGCAGCCGCCTTGGTGTCTTCCTTGATCTCATCGGCATCCCTGACGACGACCGCACCGGCAACGAGCGCCGCCAGGGCCAGCACCTCGCCGGCAACAAAGCTAATTCCCACCCTGGTCACAATGTCCAGAGACGTGGTGAGAATGAGGGCCGCCGTCGCCGAAAGAAGACCGCTCAGCCAGGCGATGGCCAGTCTGAGCGATTGTCCGCGCGCCACCAGGATTTGACCGACGAATAGGCCGCCGCCGGCAAACACCACGCCAAAGGCGATAGCGGCCGCCGTCAGACGACCGGGGGCGAAGTCGGCTCCGAAGGCAACTTCGACGATCCACGGGCCGACCAGCCATCCCATGGCTGCGGCGACGAAAGCCAGACCCGATGCGGCCCACCCCATGCCGCGCGCCCATGCCCGCAACTCCTGACGTTCTCCCCGCGCAGCCATTTCGGTGAAGGGAGGCAGTATCCGAGCCAGAAGGTTGTATCCGAAGGTGAGAGGGGCCCGTCCCAGAGTGAATGCCGCGAAGGCAATGCTGATCTCGACGGCCGAGCCACCCAGCGCCCCAACGACGAGTGGCCCCGCCAGCAGCAGCGCTTGTGATGACGCTGCCGCGAGGACAAGCCCGGTGAGCAATCCCCGGTCATCGAGAGTGCTCTTGGCATCCTCGTCCAACTCTTCTCGATCGACGTCGACTCGTCGAAACGGCTTCCAGACGAGAACGACGAGCGGACCGAGGATCAAACCGAGGGCGAATCCGGAGGCGGACGGCCTGACCATGGTCACTCCCACGGCGACAATCAGACGAACAAGAGAGGCGCCACCCGACGCCATCCCATAGGCCCGGAACCTTCTCCAACCGGCCAGATGGCCGCGGGCGGTGGCAAACACGAAGTGGACGCCGATCGTCAACGCCGTGAAGACGACGAATCGTCGATCCCCGTTGAGATACTGGTCAGCTCCGAGGAATGCCACCGTGGTCGCCACCACCACCGTTATGCCGGCAAGCCAGTAGGCCCGAGCCGGCAGGCCGGACCGGGATCTATCGATTGTCAGCCTCCTCACAGCCAGCTGCTCGATCGGCAAAAGGATCACGATGAAGGTCAGAAAGTGAATCGTGAGGAGCACCGAGACCGGTGAGAAGGCCTCCGCACCGAGCGTCCGCCCTCCAAGCAACTGGTAGGCATAGGCCCCGATTCCGGCAACGAGGCTGCCGCCAACGATGTACGCCGTGCCGTCGCTACGTAGATATGCGTAGCGGGTTTCGGGCTGTTGTCCTTTCGATGAGGTCATGGAGTTTGCTTCTTCGTCTCGTGAAGGGCGAGAGGTCGGAGAGTATGCGTTCGTTCTCGAGTCTTCCGGCCTTGTCGAAAGAAACGAATAGTCATTGCCAATACGTACAATTCCGTCGAGTTGGCTACCTCTATTCATCCCTCCGAATCTTCACCGCCGCGGCGCCGGAGTCTGGCCGCGCTCGCGTCGGCCTTGGTGCCCGGGTTGGGACAGACTTACGTCGGTCGACGCGACATCGGCCGCAAACTCTTCATCATCGACGCGGTCATCGCCGGTTTTGTGTTGTTCTCGCTTGTTTTTCTTCGGAGTGATGTCATCAAGGTCTGGGTTTCGTCCGGGGCCCTGGCTCTTTTGATGGTGATGAACCTGGCGATCCTGGCCTACAGATGGCTGGCTGCGGCCGACGCCTACTACTCCGTTCCCGACTCGGGAGATCCAAAATGGCTGACCGGCGTGGGCATTGCCGCCGTCGCGGTGGCACTGGTCGTGCCGCATCTCCTATTTGGCTATCTCATTGTGGTCCAGGCAAGTCTCATCGATACCGTGTTCTCCTCGTCGGAACCGGCCGTTGTGATCGCTTCTTCAGACGCGGCCGCGTCCGGTGATCCGTCCGCTGATCCGCCGGGAGGGGCCGGTGTTATCCCCTCGACCACGATCCCCGCGCAGACGACAACGACGACGGAGGCAACGCTGTGGGATGGTCTGGAGCGTCTCAACATCGTTCTGTTTGGCGCCGATGCCGGGGAGGGCCGGAGCGGGCTTCGCACTGATACGACCATTGTTCTGAGCATCGACCCATCGACGGGAAACACGGCGATGTTCTCTGTGCCACGCGATCTGTCCAACGCACCACTTCCGGAAGGTATGGGGATCTGGGGCTGTGACTGCTTCCCGGACCTGATTACCCACCTCTACGACGCTGCTCTTCAGAACCCGGAGGCGTTCCCAGGCCCCAACACCCCACCGATCAACGCTCTGAAGGGGGCCCTTGGTGAGATGTTCGGGATCCCTATCCACTACTACGCCCTGGTCACGCTCGAGGGCTTTGTCGATGTCGTGGACGCACTCGGCGGCGTGACCATGGAGATACCAAAGACCATCTTCGACGATACCTATCCGCACGAGGACGGGAGCATCGAAAGCATCGAGATCAAGGAAGGGACAAGACATCTCAACGGTCATGAGGCTCTTGCCTATGCGCGAATACGACGCCATTCCGACGACTTCAACCGGATGAACCGTCAGCGTTGCGTTCTCGAGGCGGTCCTGGAGCAGTCGAGCCCCGCCGAGATCCTCTTTCGGTTCGGCGCCATCGCCGAGGCAATGAAGAGAAGCCTGAAGACTGACATCCCCCAGGAGCGTCTCGTCGACTTCATCGACCTGCTTCCGGTGATCTCCACAGATCGGATCGCGACCTTGCGGATCACGCGAACCGGGTACAAGACGGGCAGTGCGCCCGGGCGCACCTACTACGACATAGACAGGATCAGAGAACACGCGCAGTTCTTGATGGCCGACCCCGAGGCTGCTCAGGAGGAGTTGGGTTTGGACGATCTCGACAGCACCTGCGGCGTGACCGAGAGCTAACCCTCCACTTCAGTTGAACTGGGGGATGACCTCTCGTGCGAATAGATCGAGGCTGGAAGTGTCATAGGCGGCGTCGGGAAAGTAGACGATGGCATAGGTCATCCCATTCGATTCCCACTCCTTGAGCCCGGACACGATCTGGTCCGGGGTTCCGGACATCGAGTCGAACAAAGACACGTTCTTTTCTGCCTTCTCCTCGGCTACGTACCTGGAGAGATGAGCCTTGAGCCAGGCTTTCTTCTCATCCACGTCGGTCTCGTTTTCTCCACACACGATGTTGAAATTGGTGGATCGGACTATGGCGTCGTAGTCGGTCCCGACGTCGTCGCAGTGACCTCTCAACACTTCTGACTTGTGCCGGAACTGAGCGAGATCAATCCCGAAATTGGTATAGGCGGCATGTTTGGCGGCGATCTTCAGAGTTATCTGCTCGCCACCACCTGCAACCCAGAGTGGTATGTGGGGCTTCTGGATGGGCTTTGGCTGGGAGATGGCTCCCTCGAGGTTGTAGTACTTGCCCTTGTAGGTGACCTCTTCCTCGGTCCAGAGCGCCTTCATGATCTCGACGCCCTCGCGAAGCATCCCGAGACGCGCTGCGGGAGGGAGAAACTCGTAGCCGTAACCGCCGTGCTCGTGCTCGTACCAGCCGGCACCTATCCCCATCTCCAGCCGACCGTTGGAGATCACATCAATTGAAGCTGCCACCTTGGCCAGGTATGAGGGGGGCCGATAGGTGTTGCAGGTGCACATCTGCCCGAGGCGGACCGTGTTGGTCACCGCGGCCAGCGCCGCCATCAGGGTCCACGCTTCGTAGGTGACCTCCTGTGTCGGTTCGGGGACGGTGTGGAAGTGGTCGTATACCCAGAGTGACTCGTATTCGAGTTCCTCGATGCTCTTTGCGACTCTCAGCATTGTGGGCCAGTGCTGTTCAGGGTCGATGCCTGCCAGGTCGAGTCTCCATCCTTGCGGTACAAATGCTCCAAATCTCATGTGATCGAGGTTATCCGATGTGACTCAAACGCGAACCTCAGACGCGAGAAGGGCGGCCGGATGGCCGCCCTTCTCATTCGCCGTGTGGTGATTGCTAACGCAAGATCGGATAGCGCTCGACCACTGGGATCTTGCTCCACCACCGGCCGACACCAAAGGTGTCTCCAGCGTTCACTTCGGCCAACCCGAGGAGAACGATGGAGTAGATGACATGATCATCAAGGAAGGGATGGTGCTCTGGCGGCAGTGCAGCGAAGAACATCAGCATGAGCATGAGGGCTCCGAGGTAGGCACCCAGTTTGACGGCAAAGCCGAAAGTCAGGGCTAGGCCAATACCGAGGAGTCCCATCATGAACAGCCAGTCAGCCCATGCTGCCCCGGCGAAGCCTTGAAAGAACTCGGCAAAGGGACCCGCTGTCCCAAAGTTGAGGAACCCATAGGTGGGGGAGCCTCCGTTGATCCACGCCGCCTCGCCAAGGAGGTCGATGGTGCCGTCTTCCAGGCGGCCGGTGGCAAAGCCCAGACCGAGCAGTTTGTCGAAGAACGCCCAAAGGAAGACCAGACCGATGCCGATTCGAGTCGTGCCCCATATCTTGTCCGCACGGGTTGAACCGACATGAAGCTCCGTTGGGGCTCTTGTGTCGGTTGCGCTTGTCATTGTTTACCTCCTCTTCAGGTGATGCGAATGACAATTCCATCGTGTCGAGTTGGTCTTATAGGCGGTAGTAACCGAAGTCCCGACCCTTAGGGACTTCGGTCCATGCCCACAGGGCGGTTTGCGGTGCACAATGGCTTCAAGCGCTACCAGAGGAGATGTCGATGACCATAAGCGAGTTGGTTGGTGGAGCGGTGGTGTCGATGGCCCCGACCGATACTGTTCGCCAAGCTGCCGAATTGATGAAGGAGGCCGGAGTTGGCTCGGTAGCCGTTGAGATGGACGGAGCCCTCGAGGGGATTCTCACCGAGCGTGATGTTCTCAACGCCGTGGCCGACTTCGCCGACCTCGACCGTGAGCTGATCAGCAAGTGGATGACGGCCCTTCCCGACACCTTTGGCCCCGAGATGTCGGTGGAGGATGCGGCGGACTGGATGCTCGCCACCGGATACCGGCATTTACCCGTGGTCGACGACACCGGCACCGTCCTGGGGATGGTCTCGATCAAGGACGTATTGTGGGCTGTCACTGATCCATCGGCGGTGTAGGCATGGAACCGATCACGAAAGCGAGCGCACACGAGTTTCTCGAGGCAGCGCTCGTCGCCCACATTGGCGTCGTGGTCGAAGGTGAGCCATATGTGACACCGATGTCTTTCATCATTCATGAAGGTCGGATCCTCTTTCGGACCAAACCTGGTCGTCGGCTCGAAGGTATCAAGACCAACCCGGTGGTTTCGATAGAGACATCCACTTTTGACGAGACGAGCGGAGATTGGACGAGTGTCATCGTCAAGGGCAACGCGACGATCGAAGAGGATGATGTCGTCATCCAGGCCACGCTTACCGAGTTGTATGACAAATACCGCGAGATTCTGGGCACCCCCCTCGGGAGGGGCGGTATCCAGCCTATTGCTTCGTTTCCCAACGTCGTAACGGTTGAGATCCTGGAGATAAGCGGTATGTCGTCGAGCGGGCCCTTCAGCATGAGAACGAGGCCAGGACGGCTCTGACATGTTTGTTCACTACTTCACCCATGTTCCTCTGAACGTGTCGGAGGTCGAGAAGCGTCTCGATCAGTTCAGGACCGACCTCCCGGGGATGGCCGATGTCGCCTATCGGGAGGGTGAGGACTTGAGGGCCAAGGTCGGACCGTGGGTTGAAGGATTTGCCAAAGAAGTGCATCTCGAGATTGGCAGCGCCGAGATCCACAGAACAGGAATCGCATATCCGGTCACCTGGACGGCAATAGGGGCGACAGTCCTCTTCCCGAAACTGAATGCCGAGTTGCTCTTGGCCCATGTGGGACGCAATCTCACCCGCATTGCAATCGAGGGCACCTATGAGCCGCCGCTGGGGTTTGTCGGCAAGATGGCCGACAGGGCGATTCTTGGCCGCTATGCCGACGCGGCCGTCCGCAACTGGTTGGACAAGCTGGCTGAGGCGATCGTTGACGAGCGTCTCACCCCAGACGAGGCAGACGAATAGCAACTGTCGTCCCGTCACCGACAGCAGAGTCAATCTCGAGTTGACCGCCCAGACGCTGCACCCGCTCGCGCATGTTGATCAAGCCCATCCCGCGTCGAACCTTTTCCATCTCAAATCCGAGCCCGTCGTCTTTGACGCTCAGAGTGAGCCCTTCGTCTTCCCGGCTCACATGGATGACAACCTCTTCGGCCTGGGAGTGGCGGAGGGCGTTGGAGACCGCCTCTGTGACAAGTTTCATGATCTCCTCGACCGTCCGAGACTCGATCGTGTCCACGTCACCCTCGATCGTGAAGGTTATGCGAGTGGGGTAGGCGCTGCCCATCCGGTCGGCAAGCTCGCCAATCTGGCTGGTCAGCTTTGACCGGGTGTCATCGGGGGATCTCAGCTCGTAGATGTATCTGCGAAGCGTTTCAACCGTGCCGTGAAGTTGGTCCACGGCATGGCCCAGAACCACGGAGACCGACTCCTCTGTCACCCGCTCGGATAGGCCCTGGATTCCCAGGCCGATGGCGAAGAGATCCTGGATGATGGTGTCGTGCAGATCACGTGCGATTCGATCACGATCCTCGACGATTGCGATTGCCTCGAGACGCTCTCGAAGCCTGGCCGTGCTCACAGCAGATCCACCTATGACTGCGAGGGCCTCGATCAGGGAAACGTCGGACTCGTTGAACCCCCCTGGTTTATCGGTCAAATAGAGGTTTCCGAAAACGGAGTGGCCCGGCGCGCAGCGGAACACCGAGAAACGACTCCATCACGGGGTGTCCCATCGGGAAATCCATAGGAGTCGGCATGGGTGGAGATCTCATCGACGACGATGGTCCTCTTTTCCCGGACGACAGTTCCCCAACACACCACGCCCCTGGGGGAAAGGAGCCGATACGCCGGACGACATCGTCGTCGAGTCCCCTCATGGATGAAGTCGCTGAGCACGCCATGGGGCCCAAGAACGCCAAGCGCCGCATACTTTGCCCCGGTCGCCGCCCGAGCCTCGCTGACCAGTCGCCGGAGAACCCGATCGAGGTCGACCTCGCCTACCACGGCCGCAGCAGCACCGATCAGATTGGAGAGACGCTCGACCTGCGTTGTGTTGGTCATCTCTCAGAGACGTTACCGCCCGTTATCGTGGTGTCGGATGGATCCAATTCGAATCGTTCTCATAGATGACCATGAGGTCGTCCGCGCCGGCATAAAGGCAATGATTGACGCCCAGGACGACATGGAGGTCGTTGGAGAGGCGGGCACAGCCGAGGATGGGGTGCGGCGTGTCGGCTACGACGAACCCGACGTCGTGGTCCTCGATGTCCGGCTGCCCGACGGAAGTGGTGTCGAGTCCTGTCGGGACATACGGACCCGATTCCCCGACGTCAAGGTGCTCATGCTCACCTCCTTCGCCGACGAGGAGGCGCTCTTGGCGGCGATTCTCGCCGGGGCTTCCGGGTACGTCCTGAAGCGGGTCAAGGGCACGGACCTGGTCAACGACATTCGCCGGGTGGGCGCGGGGGAGTCGTTGCTCGATCCCGAGATGACGGAGAAGCTGTTCGAGCGTCTCCGTTCGGGACCAAAGAGCGACCCGCTATTGGCCAAGCTGAGTGATCAGGAGAGGGAGATCGTCAGCCACATCGCCGAAGGCAAGACCAACAAGCAGATCGCCGACGACATGTTTCTCGCCGAGAAGACCGTGAAGAATTACGTTTCGAATCTCTTGGCGAAGATGGGCATGAGCCGACGGAGTGAGGCAGCCGCCTACGTGGCCCGTCTCGACGCCGCAAATGAGTCACTCCCGCCGGAGGAGTGGCCCGCCGGCTGACGCCCTGGTCCGCGTGAGCTCCTTCCTGTGCGCCCGCCCTCGTCAGACGAGATTGCGGGGAACGAAGGACATCCGGCCGACGAGGTCGGTGGTTCCGATCTTGGTGACCCGGCCCTTGCCCAGTTTGAAGTTGTAACGGAGGCTGATCGGCTGAAGACTGCTGTCTCCGGGCGTGACCGAGTTCGCCGGGCTCCCCGGGAAGAGGAAGTAGGTAAAGGTCACCCCTGGTGGAACGGTGTCCGCCACATAAGCGACAGCCGTGAACGAGCCAGTTGTCTTGCCGCCAAGTTGGTCGAACACATCGTTGGACTCGATCGAGAGCAAGTCACCACTGACCAAACCCCACTTCTTGGCGTCGTCGGGGTTGACTTCGAGGAAGTTCATCGGCCAGCGTTGGGTTGAGTGCTCCCTGCGGACAAAGTCGGAGAGGTTGTTCCAGAGGTGATTTATCCGGCCGTTCAGGACCCAGACCTCATCGTCTCGAGGAGCGAGCTTGGTGTTTCTCTCCGCCACGGCATCCCAATCGGGGAAAACGAAGTTCGCCTTGCCCGAGTTGGTCTTCCATGTCATGTCGGCGTGGAGTCTCGGAGTGCCCACCAGCTTGTCGCCGTCCCTGATGATCGGGCTTTGGATGCCGGTGGTTCCGAACTCCCGGAGCACATCATGGGCGCGGAGGCCCTTCTCTTGGGCGTACTCGACGAGAGCGCTGAAGTCTCGACGCCCCCCCGAAGACTTGGGACCGGCCTCTTCGAAGATCTGATTGGTGTCCTCCCAATCGAATCCGTCGAACCCCATTCGTTTTCCAACCGAGGCGAAGATCTTCCAGTCGGGGATCGACTGGCCCGGTGTGTCGGAGATCTTCTCGTAGAGACGGAGACGCCGTTCTGCGTTGTTCCGGGCGTAGTTCTCTTCCCCCCAGGCCCCTGCTGCCAACACCAGATCGGCGTACCGGGTGGAGTCGTTGGGATAGATCTCCTGATGGACAATCACCATGCCGCCTTCGTCGATGCGAGCCTCGAGCTGGGAGTAGGCGATGTCGACATCGGTCGAGTTCACAGTCGGTCCGATTGACACCAGTTCATTGACGCGTTGCGCCAGGGCCTGGGAAGCTCCCATCGCTCCGATCCAGTTGGTTCCCGACGGCCCAGCGGAATCGGGTGTTGCCCTCGACCAGCCATCTCTCGGTGTCCATCTCCACCGGGTTGCCCTCGTAGAAGTGTGGTGACTTGTCGGTCGGGTACCCGGCGGCTTTCTGTCCGCCACGCTGGTGACCACCCATGCGCCCCGTGGCGCGACCGGGCCGGCCTGTGGCGCCGATCAGCACACCGAGGTTGCCGATGGCGGCAGTGTTCTCGTAATTGTGTGACCAGTACAGACCCTTCTCGAAGAGGATCATCGACTTGGGTCGGGCGGCACCGCCACCGGTGAGCATTGCCGCCGTCTGGCGGATCTGGTCGACCGGCACACCGGTTTCACGCTCGGCGCCCTGGAGGGTGAACTCCTCCCTGGAGAAGACGTACTCCCGGATCTCGTCGAAGGACCTCCCGAACATCTGCCGGCGCCATTTGGTCTCACCGTCGAGCTCAGAGCGGTTTGCAACGTACTTGGTTATGAAATCCTTGTCTTCCCAACCCTGGTCGATGATCTCGCGGACGAGGGCGTTGTAGAGGGCGACGTCCGTTCCCGGCTTGAGCTGAAGGTGAATGCCGCCGTGTTTGATGGCGTATGCGGCGGTGAACGTCTTGCGTGGGTCGACGTAGATCAGCTTGGCTCCACCCGGTTGCTGCCAGGTTGTGAAACGGACGGTCTTGGTCTCATAGGGGTCAGATCCCGAGATCATGATCACATCGGCTTCACGGTCATCCTCGAACGACGCGGCGAAGGCGTCGATCCCGGTATCCGACAACCCGGGCACGTCGTCTCCGTCGGCAGGAGCGTGGTGGGGAGAGTAGTTGGCAGTCCCGATGCTCCCCAGGGCCAGCTTGGACCCGGCGAACACGTTCTCGTAGAACTGGTACGAATAGATCTTCATGCCCCAGGCGAGTTCGCCGTAGTTGTCGATGGTGTGGGTGGAGAGTCGTGCTACCAGATCGATCGCCATGTCCCAGGAGATCGGGACCAGGTCGCCGCGAACCCGGAGGAGCGGTGTCTGGAATCGATCGGACGTGGGGCTGTTGGGGTTGTAGAACTTCTGGGCGAGTGCTCCACCACGGACACTGTGCTCACCGCCGATGTTGACCGCCTGAATGTCCTTGTCCGGTATGACAATTACGTTGTGCGGCCGACCGTTGCGGGTGATCACGTTGTGCATGTTCTGCGAAACCCAACTGCCGGAGAGCGTCCCCTGTCGGGAAGTCCTCTCCGAGAGCGTTCTCAGAGGCAGCCGGGCCGCCTTCGTCTCCAACTGGCCATGTGTAGGCCTTGTAGCCACAGGCCACGGGGCAGTACTCGCAGCAGATGATGTTGACTTCTGCGTCGGTGGGAGGAAGAGGGATTCTTGCCGGTTGGGCGAATGACATCAGCTGACCTCCACCATCGGGGCACCCTGGAGCGTGTTCGCGTACCCGTAAACGAGCCGGACGACGCCGGTGGCGTAGATATCGTCGCCCTCAATCGACAGTAGGACCTGGGGCAGGTTCTGAGTGGCCTGCCCGAGTGTCACCATGCCGTTGTTGGCGAGGTCGAAAGTTGAGAAGTGGCACGGGCAAGGCCCTAGAGCGTTGTATTCCGGCTTGTACTCCTCGAGGAGACAGCCCATGTGGGTGCAGATGGCGGAGAAAGAGACGATGTCCTGGTCGGGGCCCACGCCGTATGAAACCGGATTGTTCAGTTTGACCAGGACGTTGCGCTGACCTTGAAGTGGATAGTCGAACTTGACCGGGTCCGTGGTGCTGACTTCTCCTAACGACGCAACTCGCACCTTGGGAAAGAAGCCAACCACGGCAGCCGGAGGTGGTGGGAGTGTCGTGGTCGTCGATGACGAGCCATCGCCAACTGCGACCTGCTCCGCGCTTTGGGTCTGGCTCAAGGGAACGATCATTCCGACTGCAGCCACCGCGCCTCCGGCGACTCCAATAAGGAGGAACTCCCGTCTTGTCAGTTCCGTCATGGCTCCCTTTCGTTCGACTGGCTCATGTGATGGTGGTTTCCCGAGACTCGATCAGATAGGGACCTTCGTCCGTCGCTGCGGGGTCGTTTGGCCGCTGCTGGCGACGCGTCTGGGGCGTTTTGATGGTGTGGTGACATTAGGGTCGATTGAGTGGTGACATCGGAAACGAATGCAGAGCCAGGAAGCGAGTCGGCTTTCGGGAAGGGCTACTGGCTGTTCTTTGGTTTCGCAGGAGGTCTCTTTGCAGCCATCGCCATCGCAATTCCCATGGTGTTGATCACGTCGGCATCGTCTCCACAGCAACCCGCCAATTCGCCGCCGCCGACGGTGGCACCGGTGCTTCCGGGTGAGGGTCTCGCCGTGGAGCTCGGTTGTGTCGCCTGTCACACCACAGACGGGACGGACCTGGTTGGGCCGACATGGGCGGGTCTGGCAGGCTCAGACCGTCTTCTCGATTCCGGCGAGACTGTGGTTGCCGACGACCCCTATATTCTCAGGTCGATAGTCGATCCACCCGCACAAGTCGTCGCCGGGTTCAACCCGATCATGCCCACGGGCTACGGCGACCAGTTGACCGACGACGAAATCACCGACCTCATCGACTACATCAACTCCCTCGGCTAGGCCCCCCAAAACGCGAACCTCCGGTAGTTACGCCCATATATGGGCGTAACTACCTCAGGTTCGCAAACCATCGACTGAACCGATGAACATCATGCCGACAGCGAGGGCGTAGAAGACCAGCAACAGGACCCCCTCCCAGCGTTTGATTCGACTGCTGGTGATCATCAACATCCATGCTCCGACCGCGGCCACCACCATCAGAATCGCACCCGTACTCGTGAGGGTCTGATCATCTATCGGTCCTGGGGCCAGCAGGGCGATCATGCCGCCGATGGCCAAGCTGTTGAACATGTTGGAGCCCAGGAGGTTCCCGATGACGAGGTCAGTCTCGTTTCTGCGCGTTGCACTGATCGAGGTCACCAACTCCGGTAGCGACGTCCCGATCGCAACGAGGGTGAATCCGACAAAACCACCGGTCAGTCCTATCTGTTCAGCGATTCTGGTTGCCGACCAGACCAGGGCTTGTGCGGCCGCCACCACACCTACCAGCCCCAACAGGGTCCGGAACGCCTCGATTCGAAGCGTGGTGTTGTCACCCACGAACTCCTCAACCTCGTCTCCAAGCACGGTGTCGTCACGTCCCGCCACAATCACCCAACCCAGCGCCCCCACCAGTGCAACCACCAAGACGACACCCTCCATGCGGGTGAAGTCACCCTGCATCAGCAAAGCCAGGCCAATGACCCCGGCGACCGAAATCGGGGCCTCTCGTCGCAAGGTGGTAGAGGCAATCGCCAATGGTGTGACCACCGCTGCCGCACCCAGGACCAGGGTCATGTTGGCCACATTCGAACCGACGATGTTGCCGATTGCGATGCCTCCTTGGCCACTGGCGGCGGCCAGACCCGAGACCAGCATTTCGGGCAGACTCGTACCGAAGCCGATCACGACGGCGCCCACCACGACCGCAGAGATTCGAAGCCTCAGGGCAAGACGTGCCGCGCCCAGGACCAGCTGATCGGCAGCCTTGGCAAGAATGATCAGGGCAATGACCAAGACGATGATGTTCTCGAACATCAGGGTGTCGTGCGTTCCCTTCTCCGGTCCCACTGCATCGTGGTCAAGCATACGACCGGCCAGGGCAAGGCCAATGCCAACACGCTCAAAACCGCCTGCCTCGGCATCACGCCCTTATCCGGTGCAAATCCCGCTCAAGTCGGCGGATTGTTACCGTCGCCCGATGCCCACGGCCTTTGAGATCACCGACCGGTACGTCGACGAGCTATGCGTTCTCTTTCCTCCGCTGGCCACCTCGCTGGGTGTTCCCGGGAGCGATCACGAGTGGGGAGAGGGTTTTGGCCTTTCTGGAATCGAAGCGGGCCATGATCTCGCAGAGCGATACAGACTGGAGCTCTCAGCCCACGTAGACGACCCCAATCCTCGGCAGAGTCTTGCTGCGCGGGTCACATTGACGTCGATTGAGGAGCAACTGGCCGCGTACGAATCCGAAGACCATTTTCGCGATCTTCGCCACATGGGCTCTCCGTTCCACCAGCCCAGATCAATCTTCGAAATAATGCCATCGGAGAGTGCGGAACAGTGGGACAACATCACCCGCCGGTTGGAGACGATCGACCAGCCGTATGACGACTATCGCGATCGTCTCGATGAGGGCCGTCGCCGCGGCGTCACAGTCGCCCGGAGGCAAGTGAAATCGGTGGTCCGTCAGGCACGAGATATCTCCGGCGTCAATTCATCATTTCACGACATCTTCGACGATGCGGATCGGCTCGGCTACGCAAACGACCGACTTCAGCGCGCTGTGGAGCACGCCAAGAGCGCTGCAGGCTCGTTTGGTGAGTGGTTGGAGAGAGAGTACATCCAGAGTGCGGTCGATGAGGACGGTGTCGGTGAGGAGGTTTACCGCCGTGCCGCCGACAGACTGGTCGGCCTCGATGTCGATCCAAGCGAGGCATACCAATGGGGATGGGAGGAGTTCCACCGGCTGCTCCGAGAGATGGCCCGCGTGGGCGAGCAGATCATCCCCGGCTCCGATTTCGCTGAGGTCAAGGAGTCTCTCGAGTCGGACCTTCGAGGAACCGCCAACTCCACCGACGAGCTTGTCGAGTACGTCGAGAGACTCTTGGGCAAGGCAGTTGAAGATCTGGCAGATACCCACTTCGAGGTGCCGGACGCGATTCGCCCACTGACCGTCCAAATCGCCCCCGCCGGAGCCCCTCTTGGTGTTTATTACATTCCGCCATCTGAAGACTTCTCGCGTCCCGGGGGTGTCTGGTACTCGATAGGCGACCAGAGTGTCTTCCCTCTCTACCAGCACATCTCCACTGCCTATCACGAAGGATTCCCCGGCCATCATCTGCAGATAGGCACCGCTATGTCCCAGAAGGAGAATCTGAGTCGTGCTCAGCGTGCCCTCACCGATTACCCCGGCTACCAGGAGGGCTGGGCCATGTATGCCGAGGTTTTGATGGGTGAACTCGGATACCTCGAGAACCCCAAGCACTACTTCGGAATGCTGGCCAAGCAGATGTATCGCGCCGCTCGCATCGTCGTTGACATCGGGCTCCATCTTTCGAAGAAAATCGCGGGCACATCACCGACCGCGTCCGGCGAGCCGTGGACGTTCGAGAGCGCGGCTCAGTTCATGGAGATCTATGGGTTTCGCACGCCGGCGCAGGCCCAAGCTGAGGTGCTCCGGTATCTCGGCTGGCCGGGCCAGGCCATTGCCTACAAGCTCGGAGAACGCGAAATGCTTTCGATTCGAGAGGAAACACGATTCCGTCTTGGAGCGGACTTCGATCTGAAGGAGTTTCACGCCACGATCCTCAACAACGGGACCATGCGACTGGATTCCCTTCGAGAGGTGGTTCGGCAGAGTGCTGAGAAATGAGAGATTCCAGCGTCCGACATTGGTCAAGAGCTCACAGAAGGCTCTTCCGGTTGACCGATGGCCGTGTGGGCAAGCGACTTGTCGATAACGACATGCTGCTGCTCACGACGTCGGGACGGGTAACAGGCGAGGCACACACCGTTCCTCTGCTTTACCTCAGGGATGGCGATCGGCTGGTCGTGATCGCCTCTTACGGTGGTCGGGACCATTATCCGGACTGGTATCTCAACCTGGATCCGGCCCCCGAGGTTGTTGTGGAGCTTCCGGGGAAACGCCTGGGGATGGTTGCTCGCACCGCCGACTCCGACGAGAGGGCCCGGTGGTGGCCGCGCATCGTTGACGCATACGACGGATATGCGGTGTATCAGTCGAGAACCCGACGCGAAATCCCGGTGGTCTTTCTCGACCCTTGCCAATAGAGGGGATCAGGCGATAGTCTGAAGGCCAAGAAACGCTCATCTCGAGCGGCTGAGGGAACAGGCCCTTTGATGCCGCGGCAACCGGCGAAAGCACGGTGCCAATACCTGATTCGATGAGTGACCCTGAGCTTTGGCTCACGGTTCTGCAGCGTTTCGTGAGAAACAAAGGAGCGGACCGTGATCCAGAAGGCCAATCTCATGCAACGTTGGGGCGATTCGTGACGTCGTATCTCGACGCCGTCGCCTCCGGGGTGGTCATCTTCGACGGCGCCACGGGTACCAATCTCCAGACCGTGGGTCTGACCGTCGACGACTTTGGTGGGCCCGATCTCGATGGCTGTGTGGACATTCTCACTCTCCGGCGCCCCGATGTGATCCGAGACCTGCACAGGTCGTTTCTCGACGTTGGTGTCGATGTCGTCGAAACCAATACGTTTGGTGCGTTTGCGATTCCGCTCGCCGAGTACGGCATCGCACACAAGGCTTATGAGATTGCCGCGTCGGCCGGAACTCTCGCGCGCGAAGAAGTCGACCGCTACATCGAGTTCGATGGCCGTCCTCGTTTCGTCGCCGGATCGATCGGCCCCGGGACCAAGTTCGCCACCCTGGGACAGGTCACGTTCGAAGAGCTTGCCGCAGCCTATGAGATCCAGACTGCGGGTCTCATCGACGGGGGCGTGGACCTGTTGATCATCGAGACGCAGTTCGATCTACTCGGCGCCAAAGCGGCCATCGAAGGAGCCCGTCGGGCGATGACCGCGGCTGGGGTCGAACTGCCCATCCAGACCCAGGTGACCATCGAACTGACCGGACGCATGCTTCCCGGCACCGAGATCGGAGCTGCTCTCACCTCTCTTGCTGCGATGGGCCCAGACGTGATAGGTCTCAACTGCGCCACCGGTCCCGCCGAGATGTGGGAGCCGCTGCGTCATCTCAGCCGCCACTCCCCCGTGCCGGTGTCTGCTATTCCCAACGCCGGTCTTCCGAAGGTGGTCGATGGCGAGATGGCCTACGATCTCGAACCCGGAGATCTCGCAGATCATCTCTCCGAGTTCGTGACTGAGCTGGGCGTCGGCATCATCGGCGGTTGCTGCGGCACGACTCCCCAACACATGGCCGCCGTGGTCGAGCGGGTCCGTCCGCTCCAGGCAAAGGCGCGATCGCCCCGGGATGTCCCGTCGGCTGCCTCGATATATAGCCAGGTGCCATTTGATCAAGACACGTCGTTCCTGATGATTGGTGAGCGGGCAAACTCGAATGGCTCCAAGGCCTTCAAGGCGGCCCTTCTCGCGGATGACATCGAGGCCTGCGTATCCGTCGGGCAGTCCCAGATCCAGGAGGGGGCTCACATGGTTGACCTCTGTGTCGACTACGTCGGTCGCGACGGCGTGGATGACATGAGAAGGCTGGCGTCGGCGTTTGCCACGGACGTGGCCGTTCCGGTGGTACTCGACTCAACGGAACCGGAGGTGATGGAGGCCGGACTCGAACAGCTCGGGGGACGGAGCGTTCTGAACAGCGCCAATCTCGAGGACGGAGAGAGCGAGGGCTCTCGCTTGGATCGGGTGTTTCGTTTGGCGAGCAAGCACGGGTCGGCTGTGATCTGCCTACTGATCGATGAGGAAGGCCAGGCCCGTACCGTCGAGTGGAAAATGCGGATCGCCCAGCGGATTCATGACATCGCTGTCAACCGGTATGGATTGTCCTCCTCGGACCTCATCTTTGATGCGCTGACCTTTCCTCTCAGTACCGGCGATGACGACCTCCGTGGCGATGCCGTCGAAACCTTGGAGGCCATAAGGGCGATCAAGATCGAGCTTCCCGGCGTCCGCACGGTGCTTGGTGTGTCGAATGTCTCCTTCGGTCTCAACGCGGCCGCTCGCCGGGTGCTGAACTCGGTGTTTCTCCATGAGGCTGTGGAGGCCGGTCTCGATGCTGCAATCGTCCAGGCGGGGAAAATCGAACCGCTGAACAGGATCGATCAAGAACATCGCGAGGCAGCCCTCGACCTCATCTACGACCGCCGGTCGGTGGGATATGACCCGTTGGAGCGCATCCTGGAGCTGTTCGCCGATGTCTCAATGACTACCGAGACGATCGACCGATATGAAGGCTTGACCCTTGCCGAGAGGCTCGCTGAGCGAATTGTCGGCGGCGACCAGAAGAACATCATCGAGGACCTCGACATCGCGTTGGATGATGGGACGAGGCCGCTCGACATCATCAATGACTTCCTCCTGGCGGGGATGAAGACGGTCGGAAAGCTCTTTGCCTCGGGCGAGATGCAGCTTCCGTTCGTACTCAAGTCGGCGGAGACGATGAAGAAAGCTGTTGCCTACCTCGAGCCGAAGATGGATAAGGACGAGAACTCCGGCCGGGGTTCGGTGGTGCTGGCGACCGTGTCGGGGGACGTCCACGACATCGGCAAGAACCTCGTCGACATCATTCTCACGAACAACGGATACGAGGTCCACAACCTCGGGATCAAAGTGGGGGTCAACGAGATGATCCAGGCGTTTGAGGAGAACAAAGCCGACGCAATCGGGATGAGCGGTCTCCTGGTCAAGAGCACGCTGATCATGCGTGACAACCTCGAGGAGTTGCAACGGCGGGGACTGGGAGATGTCCCGGTCATGCTGGGCGGCGCCGCGCTGACGAGAAGCTACGTCGAGGCAAATCTCCGTTCCCGCTACGCGGGCCCCCTCTACTACGGCAAAGATGCATTTGCCGGGCTCGACGCCATGGCGAGAATCGTTGCAGGGGAGGAGCGGCCCAAGACGGCAGCACCGAGGAAGCGTCGTGAGGTGACGACTCCGTCGTCGGCCATCCCGGACAGAGCGCCTTCGGTGGAGACGGACAACCATGTCTATGGGCCCCCGTTCATCGGTTCTCGGCTGGTCAAGGGAGTCACCCTCGACGAGATCATTCCCTATATGAACTTGACGGCCCTCTTCCGAAATCAGTGGCAGTTCCGACCCGAGAGCGGCGAGCCTGATTCTGAGTTCAAGGAACGTTTGCAACCACTTCTCAGGGAGCAGCTGGCACGGGCGCGGGCGTCCGATCTCCTTACTCCGCAGGTCGCCTACGGCTACTTCCCGGCCAACGGCGATGGGGATGAACTCGTAATCTGGGAGGACGAGACTCGAAACAATCAATTGTCGAGGTTGCGCTTCCCGCGCCAGCCGGAAGATCCCTTCTACTGCATCGCGGATTTTCTTCGTCCAATCGAGTCAAACGAGATCGACTACGTCGCCTTTCACATAGTGACCATGGGAGCCGCGGTGTCGGCGCGAACCAAGGAGCTGTTCGACGACGACAGTTATCAGGACTATCTGCTTCTTCATGGGCTGGGGGTCGAGATGGCGGAAGCTCTTGCCGAGTACTGGCATCATCGGATTCGAACCGAGTGGGGTTTCGGCGATCAGGACGGGCCGACTCTGCATGGTCTCTTCCGTCAGAAGTACCGGGGTGGTCGCTACTCCTGGGGCTACCCGGCGTGTCCCGATCTCGAAGACAACCTGACCGTTGCAAACCTTCTCGGCGCCGATCGCCTCGGTATCGAGGTGGGGCCCGAGACCGGATTCCAGTATCAGCCCGAGCAGACCACGTCGGCGATTATCTGCCATCACCCACAGGCCAAGTACTTCGTCGCCAGGAAGCCAAAGGAGGGTCGACTTGCTGACGCATGATGAAGGTTGGATTCGGATCGCGGAGGTCAACCCGCCGGAGCTCCCCAATCAGCGCCACCGGAGTCTGTCGCCAGTGTGGGACCGTGTGCTCGTCACCGACAATGTGTTTGGTCGCATCCGCGTCTCCCCGTACGCCTTTTCGGCACGGATCACCCATGACACTCCCGACGTGCGCCCCACGGTTGTGGTCTCGACACGTGACCGAAACATCCTCGCCATCGAATCCGAGGTGCGTGGGGCCCTGGGAAACGGTGTGGACTCCTTTCTCGTGGTGATTGGGGACACAGTTCCCCACATCGACCATCTCGCCCATCATCACGAAATCGTCGATCATCTGACCAACCTTCAGAATGATCTCCCGGATTTCGAGGTGGGGATGCCCACACGGTTCAAGGAGTGGCAGTTCCGACGGCGCATCGACCTCGGTACGCAATTCTTCGTGACCGGGCCGGTGATCGATCCGGACGTTGTCGGCAGGCAGGTCTCTCAGCTGAATCTGAGAGACGAGGATCCTCCGGTATTCTTGATGGTGATCCCACCCTTCAGTCTTGATTGGGTCGACCGCATGGAGTCGATGGGAGCCGTACCGGTGGGCGATGGCCTGAAGCAGCGTCTGGTCGATCTGTCGCCGGACGTGCGACGAAAGACGGCGTGGCAGGTCACTTCCGAGATGGAGCGTGAGGCCCGTGATGCCGGGTGTGCCGGAGTGATCCTGATGGGGCTCAAGTTTGATTCGGTCGTAGACGAAGCCCCGGTAGCCTGGGCTGCCCTCGACTGACGGGGTTTCCTGTGGCTATGCACAGATGATCAAATGCGGCCTCAGGTAGGTTCTTGGGCAGATGACACCCTTTGATCGCCAGGTTCGTGCTCAGGTTTATCGTCTTTTCAGCGGGGGCACCGCGGTTGTTGATGAAGCAGTTATTGCGGGGTCTCGAGGTTGGGCGACCGATGACGTCGAAGACTCCCTCGATCGGCTTGCCGAGATCCATCTGGTCAAACTCGCCGAGGGCGGTCATCGAGTTGACATGGCTCACCCGTTCTCCGGCGCCGGCACCAGTTATCGAAGTGTCGTGGGCGATCGATCATGGAACGCGAACTGTGCCTGGGACGCCCTCGCCATCCTTGCCATCATGGGTGATGGCGAGGCCTCTGCTCCCGGGCCCGATGGCGATATGATTTGGTCGGTGGAAGACGGCAAGGTGTCGCCTGAAGGCGTTGTCCACCTGCTGGTCCCGGCACGTCGTTTCTGGGATGACATCGAGTTCACCTGAGCGAACATCCGTGGCTTCCGGTCGGAAGCAGATCTCGAGGTGTGGCTTCAGGCAACCGGCAGCCGCCGCGGATATGTTGCATCGAGCCAGACCATGCTTGACCTTTCGACGGACTGGTATCGCGGTCGGCTGGACGAAGACTGGGATCCGCCTACGGCTGAAAGGGCCGAGGCGATTTTCGCCTCACATGGGCTGACGGGAGACTTCTGGAGGCTCTCCTAGTAGGAGCAGTTCTCGAGCTTTTTCGATCCCGTTCCTGATCGGACAAAGATGGACTCATGGCCAGGTTTTCATCCGAAGAGGAGTTCCGCGCATCTTTCGACGAGCGGTTCTCTCAGGTCACCTCCGAGGTTCTTCTCGAAATAGAAGAAGAGGTGTTCGGCACCGACTTCGGGGCAACAAGCTGGAGCACCGTCGAGCAGATTCGAGCCTTCATCATCGAGATGGGCTTGACCGAGGAAGATCGCCTCCTCGATATCGGATCGGGCTCCGGCTGGCCCGCGCTCTTCATTGCCGAACAGACCGGGTGCAGTGCAATCCTCTGCGACTATTCCTTTACCGGCCTACTCCAGGCTGAGAAGAGAGTGACCCAGGACGGCCAGAACGCGGTGATGGTCCAAGGGCACGGCGCCGCCCTTCCCCTTCCCGACGCCTCAGTCGACGCGGTTTGCCACTCAGACCTCTTGTGTTGTCTTACTGAGAAAGTCGAGGTCATCGCGGAGTGCTATCGAGTCCTGAAGCCAGGGGGCACCCTCGTCTTCACCGTGCTCGAACTCACCGAAAGCTATGTCCGTGATGGCCGCCGGGATCATGACTTCGGTCCGGAGTACGCCTCGGTCGACGAACCATATGAAGATGTGCTCATCTCGACGGGTTTCGGCGTAGAGATTCGCGACTGGACCGACACGTTCAAGGTCACCCAAAAGAAGGTGTTAGCAGCGAGAAAGCGACGCTTCGATCGTCTTGTCGCCGAGTTGGGTTCGGACAATGCCACCGACGCCGTGGTCCGGCCCGAGCACAATATCGCTGCCATCGATCGTGGCGACCTGGTCCGTCGTTTCTATGTTTGCCACCGCCGCAACCCGGGCAGATGACTCAGCCAGATTCTCGACATTCGGCGAACCACGTCACGGCGGTCTCCTCAATTGCGAACGAGGCGCCGGATTCGAAGTCCTGTCCCTGGAATGTGAACGCTACCGGGCCGGTGTACATGTCGAAAGTGAAGGAGCCGATGGTCTGGCTGTTGGGGCCGTCGATTTCCCCGGTGAGTCTGTAATCGAGGAGAAGTAGAATCTCGTTCTCGATGAAGGTGCGGCAGATTTCCTCATCGAAGTTCTCCAGAACGGCCGGGTGGAGAGTCGCCAGCAGAGAGTCGACGTCCTCGCGCTCGATCGCTGCCGCGAATCCTTCGACGAATGCCTCGATCTCCGCTGTGACGTCGAGTGTGGTTGTGGTGGTTCCTTCACTCGTCGTGGTGGTGATGGCTTGTGTGGTCGTTGTGGCGCTCATCGAGGTCGTGGTCGTCGTTTCGCTGTCCTGGATGGTTGTTGTTGTCGCCAATAGGGCCTCGGCGTCATCGCCATTATTCGAAACGAACATGCCGATGAGCCCTATGACGGCGACGATCCCTCCGAGAGCAATAAGAGCCAGACCGACCGAGCGGCGACTCATCGGCAAGCGCCCTGCTCATCTTGGAGTTGCCACTCAACAATGTCCGTTGCGTGTCCTCTTCCTTGCTGCTGGTTGAAGCTGCGTCGCAAGACCTGATGATTGCTCACCATCTCTGCGATCGACAATCCTCATGAGCCTTCTTGGCGGCTTCTGACGCAGCGCACGCCTAATTGGAGTCGCCTTTCGTGACGAACACTCGATAACCCACGAAGACTGCTCCCAACCCCCCAAGCATGACAATCCACCAAGGGAATCCTCCGTCGTCCACGAGAACCGGCTCCGGCGTGGTGGCGACGGGTGGGGGCTCATCGGCCCCTGTCACCTCCGTCGTGGTTGTGGTCGTGGTTGCCATGGTGGTCGTGGTCGTGGCGACAGCTTGTTGCTCGATCACGAGCGTCCCAAGGTCCTCGAATGACATCTCTATGAGACTTGTCTGGTCGGCGCCCGTTTCGTCGACATCGAAACCAAAACCCTCTTCCGCGCAGAACGAGTAGAAGTTGACCCCGGCCAGCTCGCCGATCTGATTGCGAGGAATGGTCACCCCGACGTAGTTGGGTGTGATGAAAGAGCGGACGTCGGTTTCGAGGTTGGGTGAGAACCCTCCGCTCTTGCAGTTCAGCTCGAGAGCGAAAGTGGACGAGAGTCCCTGGCCCTCGGGGTCGATTCCCAGGCCAAAGGCGATGTTGGTGCCACCGGCGGGGTCGTCGGGGAACGAGGAGTGGTTGACAAAGGTGGGCCCGCGGGACAGGTCATGGACCCAGACGACATACTCACACCTACCTTTGACCATCACTGGCGGGGTGGCTGCCAGAGTGAATCCGAAGAGGATCGCCCCGTCCTGATACTGGCTGCCGTCGTGCACTTCGTCGCCCGTGAAGGTATCGAAAGGGTCGTAGTTGGGTGGCTCGACATGAAACGACCCTGTGGCAGCCCAGAATTGGCTCTGGTCCGTAGCGGTGAATAGATCGATTGGGCCAGGGTCGAAGTTGAGAGCCCAGGTGTTGACGATGTCGATGTAGTCGGGTGTGAAACCAGGTGTCTGACCGGAAGAGTGAACGAAGTCACCCGGAGGATCGGTGACGATGCTTCTTCCCGGAGTCGGCTGCTTGACGAATCGCGCGGTGAACTCTTGGCCTTCGGGGGCGTTGAATGCATCGATTATCACATCGATCGGGTTGACCGGTTGCTGGGCGCCGGCCGATGTCGCAGCCAGGGTCAGGGTGAACAGAGCGAGGCTGACGGCTGAGAGGCGCCGCATACGATGTCAGGCTGGCGCCAACCCCACACGCTTCTCGAAACGCTCGGCCTTCTCCATGATGTCGGCCGGGATGGACATGATCTTGTCCTGAAGCTCGGCTGCCCTATTGGTGAGCCCGGTCAGGTCGGCAATCTGCCAATCGCGGAGAAGGGGCATCACAACCCGGTCGTGATGGATGCGCAGGTTGTAGACGCCGGCCTTTGCAACGCTGATCGAGCGTCGCATGAATCCCGGGACGGCCACTCCGGGCATCTGGAATTTGGTCAGCATTCGGTAGATCCCACTGAGCACCGCCGAGGGGTTCTCTGCGAGCATGGCCGCCATGACGCCTTTGTAGAAGATGAAGTGGTGGTTCTCGTCGGCGGCGATGTTCTTCATCAACTCGAAAGCAGCCGGATCGTCGGTGATCTTGCCCGCGTTGCGGTGGCTCACTCTCGTGGCCAGCTCCTGAAGCGAGGTGTAGGCGAAGATCTCTGTCGGGTCGTCATAAGTAGGCTCGTATCCCCGTATCACCGTTGCCATGCGATCGTCTTCGAGCTCGTCGGGATCGCAGTTCCGCGAAGTCAGCAGGTATGAGCGAATTGCAATTGCATGCTGGCCTTCCTCTGCGGTCCAGAGATGATTCCAGGCGGTAAACGCTGATGTCCTCGGCATGTATTTCTCGATGAGGAGGTGGTAGTAGGGGAGGTTGTCCTCGGTGAGAAGATTGAGGACGAGACTGGTTCTGGCATCCTCTGAGATCGTCGCTTGTGAAACATCCCACGGCTTGTCGCGAAAGCTCTCGCCTCGCTCCCACGGAACAATGTCGTGGAAATACCAGTGCGTTCGACGCTCCAGGTGCTCTTTGGTGAGTCGGGCGACAACGGGTTCGATGGTCTCGACTAATTCGTATTGTTCGTTTTGGGCCATCTTGGAGAGAATCCTATACGGGAGGCTGGAGAATAGGGGCATGGGATGCCGATCGAGAAAAGACTTCGAAACGTGGCTACACAGTCAGGGCCTTGTCATGTGGTGAGCGGAATCGTGGTGTGACACGAATCTCGCCAATCCAGTCTTGGAGCTTGGCGGCTTTCGATTCAATCGATGTCGACGCTTCGCTCCCGACGTGGTCGATCAAATCGTAGACAATCTCGCCGTCCTTGCGCTGCGCCCAGCCACCTGCGACACGCCCGTCCACCCACACAGTCGGTCCGGCGTTCCCGTTGCGGTCGAATAGGACCGGATAGTGATCACCCAAATACCACCCACGCTCCTTCCAACCCATCGTGGTGGGATCTAGCGACGGCAGTAAGGCGACCCACGGTCCCGGGGGAGCGACGTGCTCGATATCTTCACCAAGCAAGTAGCCCGGGCCATTCGCAAGAGTGACTTCGACGGCGAGCACCGGCGCGAGATCGCGTGCAACGACCCACATAGTGCGTCTCATGCCCAGTATTCGCACAAGAGACCGATCCTCGTAGAGCGCCTGCTCGAGATCGGTAGGTGTGAATCCCGGCACCCTCGCCTGAATGGACAGGAACACGGTCGCCGGATCGGAAGAGTGGAGAGCCACCATGGATTGCGCGTGTCGACAGATCCGGAGGCCGGCTCGGCAAGACGGTGTCTCACGGCAAGCCGCGTTCGCCGTTCCTCGTTGGAGATAGACCTCACCGTCAGACGATAAGCCCGAAGTGACGTCGGACATCTGACACCGGCCAAAGCACTAGCGTTGCCCGATGCTGACATCCGACACCGGCCTCGCCGAGGCTCTCGATTCCGCCATCATCGGCTTTCTCACTGCAGTCAATGGCAGCGGTCAACCCCAAGCATCGCCTGTCTGGTACATCCGTGACGGTGAGGAGTTGGTCGTCTACAACCGACCCACCGCAGCGCGCTTAAGGAGCATCGCCAACAACAACCGGGTTGCGTTCAATCTCAGGGCAGATTGGAGAGCCAGGTCAGGTATCAGTCTGGAGGGCGTGGCCGCCATTGATTCGGAGCTCCCGCCCGCTGTCGATTTTCCCGGGTATGCAGACAGATACGGCTCCGAGATCGCACGACTCGGCTGGACGCCGGAGTCGTTTTCCACCGACTATTCGGTTGGCCTACGCATCACCGTGACCCGTGTTCGGGATTGGGGCGTCGTGAAGCTCAACGCGGGCGAACTCGACTGAAACCTCCGGTAGTTAGACCCGTATATGGGTCTAACTACCGGAGGTACGCAAATCGCTGCCGTATTGTTGGGTCGATGAGACAGATTCAGCACTGGATTGACGGTTCGCTCGCTGCCGGAGCCTCCTCCCGGGTCGGTCCTGTGTTCAACCCCGCCACCGGGGAGCAGACCGGTCAGGTGGCTCTGGCCAACACCGACGACGTCGACACGGCCGTCCGATCCGCCAAGGAGGCCTTCGAGTCCTGGCGGTACTCGTCCCTGACCAAACGTCAGAACATCATGTTCGCCTTCCGCGAGATCATGTCGGATCGTCACCAGGAGATGGCCGAGACGCTGACATCCGAGCACGGGAAGACGGTTGATGACGCGCTGGGTGAAGTCCAGAGGGGCATCGAGGTCGTCGAGTTCGCGTGCAATATCGCCCATCAGCTCAAGGGCGACTTCTCCGAGCAGGTGTCGACCGGGGTTGACACCTACACCATCAGACAGCCCCTGGGCGTGGTAGCCGGGATAACACCGTTCAACTTCCCGGCAATGGTCCCGATGTGGATGTACCCGATTGCTATCGCTTGTGGCAATACTTTTGTCCTCAAGCCATCGGAGAAGGACCCGTCCACATCCCTTCTCGCCGCCGAGATGCTTACCGAGGCGGGCCTGCCGGACGGTGTGTTCAACGTGGTCCACGGTGACAAGGAGTCGGTGGACGCCTTGATCGCCCATCCAGATGTTGTCGCTATCTCTTTTGTCGGCTCAACCCCGATCGCTCGCCACATCTACGAGACCGGTACCCAGAACGGCAAGAGGGTCCAGGCCCTCGGCGGCGCCAAGAACCACATGATCGTGCTCCCCGACGCCGACATGGACCTGGCTGCCGACGCCGCGGTGTCTGCGGGTTACGGCTCGGCCGGTGAGAGGTGCATGGCCATCTCGGCCGTGGTGGCGGTCGGTGAGGCCGGTGACCAGCTCATCGAGGGTGTGCAAACTCGCATGGAGAAGCTCACAGTCGGTCCCGGGGACCAGCCTGGAGTGGAGATGGGCCCGTTGGTGACCCGTCAGCATCTCGATCGGGTGCGCGGATACGTCGATGCCGGTGAAAGCCAAGGTGCCCTGCTCGTCGCCGACGGCCGGGACTTTGTGGTTGATGGCTACGAGAACGGCTACTTCCTCGGCCCAACCCTGTTCGACAATGTCACGACAGACATGTCGATCTACACCGACGAGATCTTCGGGCCAGTTCTATCGACCGTGCGGATGGAGCATTTTGAGGAGGCGATCCAACTCATCAACGAGAATCCCTATGGCAACGGGACCGCCGTCTTCACCAATGACGGTGGCGCCGCCCGCAAGTTCCAGAACGAGATTCAGGTTGGCATGGTCGGGATCAACGTTCCGATTCCGGTGCCGCTGTCCTTCTACTCATTCGGTGGCTGGAAGGACTCCATATTTGGGAGCCACGCCATCTACGGTCCGGAAGGCGTCCACTTCTATACCCGGCAGAAGGTCGTCATTTCGCGCTGGCCGGACCCGATCCATCGTGGTGTGGATCTCGGGTTCCCGACCCATGGCTAGCCCCCGCTGATGCCTCTGGCCGCTCCCCGGCCGACCCCGTACACAGAATCGACGATGGCCCGCCCGGCTTGACGTATGCCCTCGGCAAGGCCATGAAGTGGGTTGGTATCAGGGAGGGCGTCGCCGAAGACGGCGAAGGCGATCACCCCGATGAGAACGAGGGCTGCAATGCCTAGCAACTCGCCCATGTCGACAGGCTACCTGTGGTCTCGATCAGTCCCCGAGTAGTGTCAGCCAACCCGAGATCAGGATGGTATTGATGGCACTCAAGAGCACAGGCCGCACCCACTGGGACGGCGACCTTTTCAACGGAAGCGGGACGACCAGTCTCGATAGCGGCGCAGCCGAGCCGATGCGAGTCACCTGGAAGGCCCGGGCAGAGGACCATGGCGGACTGACCAGTCCCGAAGAGCTCATCGCAGCAGCTCACGCCTCCTGCTATTCGATGGCCCTCTCCAACGCGCTGGCGAAGAACGACACTCCATCGACGAGTCTCGACGTCCAGGCGACCGCCACCTTTGTCCCCGGCGAGGGGATCACCGCCATGGACCTCGAGGTGACGGCCAGCGTAGAGGGCATCAACGCCGGGGAGTTTCAGGAGCTTGCCCGGACAGCGAAAGACGGTTGTCCGGTGTCTCAGGCGCTGGCGGGGAATGTTCCCATATCCTTGGTGGCGACTCTGGCCTGATCAAGAGGCCTGGTCAGGCGTCGCGGGGGCCGCCTTGACAACTCGACGCGCAATCGATAGGTTGCACTAATACTCGCAACAATCCGGTTGCGCGTTTGGGTCAGGAGTCAACAATGAGAGTCGATGAGATCCGAAGAGAGCTCGTGGTCGATGCCCCCATCGAGAAGGTATGGGAGGCGCTGACGACACCGGAGCATCTGAGCAAATGGTTCGGTGACAGCGCCGAGGTCGATCTTCGCCCGGGTGGCCGGGCCCGGTTCGGATGGTCCGAGTTCGACGCTTCGACGGAGGCGATTGTCGAAGTCGTCGATCGTCCGTTTCGGTTCTCCTTCCGGTGGGAATCCCTCAAAGACACACCGGTCGAGCAGGCGTCGACTTTGGTGGAGTTCAGTCTCGAGTCTCTTGGTGACCGAACGCGTCTCCTCCTCGTGGAATCGGGGTTTGCGGCGCTGCCAGAAGATGCCTACGACCATCGCTTCGAGGAGAACTCCTCCGGTTGGACCTCGGAGTTGAAAGACCTGAGCGTCTATGTCACCGCGGTGAGCACTGTTGGCTGACTCCGACGTCTTCTCGGCTCTTGGCGACCCGACCCGGCGTCAGTTGGTCGACTGGCTGGCGGAGGAAGGGAGTGGGACAGCCACCCGGTTCGCCGAGCGTCTCCCCATCAGTCGCCAGGCTGTCGCTCGTCATCTTCAGGAACTCGAGAAGGCCGGGGTGGTCGACTCCTCTCGACTTGGACGGGAAACCAGGTTTGTGCTGCGCCCGGAGCCTCTCACGAGAGCTGCCGGTTGGCTGGACGCAAGGGCGACCGCTTGGGACAGGACTCTTGCTCGGCTCGAAGAGCATCTCCGCTAGGAGCGGGCTCCTGGCCCCGCCGTGCCCTGACCCCATAGGATCACAAGGGTGTTCCCTCTTCGAGATGTCAACCCGACGCGGATAACCCCATTTGTCACGATCGGTTTCATCGTTATCAACCTGCTGGTGTTCTTTGCGATCCAGGGTCAGCAGACCCAGGCCGAACAAGAGGAGTTCCTCTACCGGAGGGCGGCGATCGGTTGCGAGATCACAACACTTCAGCCGCTGAGCGCAGAGGAGATCATCACCGGCACCTGTCTCTCAGGCTCCGAGGTTCCTGTGTTCCCGGAGAAGGTCCCGTTCCTCTCCATGCTGACCTCGATGTTTCTCCATGGAGGGGTAGGCCATGTCCTCTTCAACATGTGGTTCCTCTGGATCTTCGGCAACAATGTCGAAGAAGCCTTCGGGCGGCTCCGCTACATCCTCATGTATATCGTCGGGGGAGTGGCTGCCACGATGGCCTTTGTCGCGGTGAACCCCGACTCGACCATTCCCCTCGTGGGTGCGTCAGGTGCAATCGCAGCGGTTCTCGGCTCCTACGCAGTTCTCTTCCCGGGCCATCGGGTGTTGTCGTTGTTGGGCTGGTTCGTCGTGCCGGTCCCGGCAGCGTTGTTTCTCGGGCTCTGGTTCGTTGCGCAATTCGGTCTGGGCGGCACGAATGTGGCCTGGGAGGCGCACGCGGGAGGCTTCGCGTTCGGGTTTGCCCTGACCCTCCTTTTCAGACGACGTCTACTTCGAAGAGTGAGCCTCGGCCGATAACGGGCTACTTGCTCTTGATCTCTTCCTTGCGCTTGCGATGGGCGGCAACAGCCTCACGCGTCGAGCAAGTGGTTGAGCAGTGCAGGCGAGAGCGGTTTCGCGAGGTGTCCACATAGACATCGTCACAGTCTGAGGCGTTGCAAGCCCCGAAGCGCTCGACGCCGTTCTCGACGATGACCGCGGCAAGACCCATGGCCGTGGTCGTTCCCAGCCATGAGGTCATCGTCCCGTTCACCGGCTCGAAGTGGAGGTGGGGCTCACCGTTGTGCAGCGAGACCCTGGGAACTGCGCCGTAGTCACTGAGGATGGCATTGACATGACCGGCTGCCGCGGCGTCGTCGGTGGACAGCATCACCGTTCGCAGGGCGTCACGAAGTTGATGGACTGCTTCGAGCTCCGAGGCATCGGGTGGTTGGGCCACGTCTTCCCAGAGGTCTCGATATCCCTCCAGAAGCTGGTTCAGGTCCTCGGCGGCGGCCATCTGGTCGCTGCCGGATTGGCAGGTGTTCACCAGCATCACCGCCAGCTCGACCGGTCGATTCGTGTAATGGTTGAAATACATTTGACAGCTTACTGACCTATGAGGTAATGTAACCATCATAGAGGTTT
>PVMK01188127.1_pt1 | contig 69225 bp, 65 predicted proteins | sample 1853481 | NCBI WGS metagenome assembly PVMK01 (sample SAMN08533507, study PRJNA380276) | Marine sediment metagenome, whole genome shotgun sequencing project.
TGGCAGATATCATCAGTCAGGTTCAAAACAGAAAAGCTGGCAAGAAACTTCGAAGAAAAGGTAAAGGGTGGAAACAACTTTGAAGAGGCAGTGAAAAATGTTTTGGACGAGGGGACAGCAGAAGAAGGTAAAGTGGGACAATATTCAAAAGACGAAGACCTCGCACCGCAGATAGCTCAGGTGGTTGCCAAGATGGAGATTGGCTCAATAAGCCCTGTGGTCGCAATTGGGGAAAAAGGTTTCATAATCCTCAGACTCGAAGGCGAACGTTTTCCCGAGGAAGAAGATGCAGAGGCAATGAAGAGGGCAAGGCGGCAGGTCCTCAATCAGGCGAGAGGTAAGGCTGCAAGAGATTACTACCAGGACTTGAGGAAGAAGTACCTAAAAATAAATGAGGAGCTCATAGATGGGCTGGATTATGAATCTGAAGAACCCGGATTCGACAGTCTATTGGAAGACAAGAGAGTTATAGCCGAGATCAGTGGAGAGCAGCCGGTAACGGTTGGAGAATTGACGAAAGGGTTAAAACAAAAATTTTTCCATGGTGTGGAAAGAGCGATTAAAGCCAAAGAGGTTAATAAGAAGAAATACGAAGTACTCGAGGGTATAGTGGAGGAACGGATATTACTGCAAGAGGCACTGAAACAAGGTATCGACACGTCAGATGAATACAAAAACAAAATCAAAGAATATGAAATTTCTGTAGTTTTTGGGGCATTTATAAACAAGGTTATCGTACCTGATATTAAACTAGATCAAAAGGAGCTGAAAGCCCACTACCAGGAAAATATGGAAAAGTACACTTTTCCAGAGATGATGAGAATTAAAGAGCTTGTCTTCGAAAGCAAAAATGACGCTGTAAGTGCTGTGGAGAAACTTAGAAAGGGTACCGATTTTAACTGGTTGAGTTCCAATGCAGAGGGGCAGGTAGACAAAAACACCGGAGGGCTTTTAAGATTTAAAGGAGAACTGCTGACCGTGAGTAGTCTGCCGGAAGGAGTTCAGAAAAGCGTATCAGGAGCCAATCCTGGGGACTTCAGGTTGTATGAAAGTCCTGAGGGATATTTCTATGTTTTATACATATATCACCTGCTGCCTGGGGCGCCACGGCCCTTCGAGAGTGTAAGGAAGGACATTGCCAAGGAAGTTTTTAGAGATAAAGTCAGAAAAGCGGTTGAAGATTATGCAGACCAGCTAAGGGAGTACTATCCGGTCAAGATTTATGCGAAGGATCTTCAGTAGAGAGTAGCCCAATTCAGAGGAAAGGCGTCAGGCCTGACTTCCAGTTGACAACATGACTATGCACAATGACAAGGGATTTAAATTCGTAGTGAAACCTAACCTGACTCCCTCCAACAGAAACCTTATATACCTATCAGCAGCAATAATACTTCTCCTGTGCACGGTTGTTTACCTTGCGGCCTGCGCACCCACGCCTAAACGGCGCAGGTTCGTGCGCAAGGATTGTCTGGATTGTCACCAAGCATTTGCCGATAAATACTTCAAAATGAAAAGTGTACACCCGGTTGTCAAGGAGAAAGAATGCGAGAAATGCCACCTCAGGCACGGAATAGTCCCAAGGCTTATATTAAAAAAGCAAGGGAATCAGATGTGCTATCCCTGCCACGAAAAAGAGAAGATAGGACTGAACAAATCTGTGGTGCACACCGCCTTGAAAAGAAAAAAATGTATCAGTTGTCACAATCCCCATGCATCCCAGTCGAACCGTCTTCTGGGGGCAGAAGGCAGTGAATTTTGTTACCAGTGCCACAAGAAGGATAATTATGAAAAGAAAGTGGTACACAAGATATTAGTAGAAAAGCCCTGCGACACTTGCCACCTCTCTCATAGCTCGGATGAAGCTAATCTTCTTAAGACTAACGAGATTACCCTTTGTGTATCCTGCCACAAAAGTAATGAGGCAGCCTTCAAGAAAGCACATGCAGGTTATCCGGTGGAGACTTCATCCTGTAGTAGCTGCCATAATCCCCACTCGTCATCACAGCCCAAGCTTCTGAAAACAAGCGTGCATCCCGAGGTGGTTAAAGTTGCCTGCGAAAAATGCCACAATGCAGCAATGTCCCAGAAACCTCTCGAGACCACAGAAAAAGGCAGCAAGCTCTGTTACCAGTGTCATAAGCCAGCAGAACTCAAGGCCGGCGGTGATATGGAGCACGTACCTTTTCAACAAGGAAAGTGTAATTCCTGCCACAATCCCCATACTTCGGAGAATTCACTTCTCCTCGCCAAAAAGGGCAAAGAACTGTGCTTTGCTTGTCATGAGGGCATGAGCGTGGAGGTAAAAGTCCCCCATAAGTCGGTCTCGAGCGAGAGGGAATGTCTTTCCTGCCATGTACGACACGCTGGCAGTAATAAGAAACTTCTTGCGACCAAAGAGCCAGGTCTATGCTACTCATGCCACGAGAAAACGAAAGAGGCTCTAGGAACGCTTAAGCCGCATAAACCTTTTACCGAGGGCAAATGTAGTACATGCCACAATTCCCACGGGTCGAATTTCGTCGGTATGTTAAAAGACAGGATGGACGTGACCTGTTACAGATGTCACGTTGATGCTGAAAGAGAATTCACTAGGACAAATACCCATAAGCCTCTAATCGACGGTCAGTGTAATGGTTGCCACCAGCCCCATGGAGCGAATGAAGAAAACTTGCTCCTAGCGGCTGCTGATGACCCTAAGCTGTGTGCGCCATGCCACGGTGAATTTATGAAGGAGGCCGTAGAAGGGTCGAACCACGAGTTTTTCAAAAACGGCAAGTGCCTCAAATGTCATGACGTCCACGGAAGCAACATCCCGGGGATGATCGTGGCAAAACAGGGGTTTCTCTGTTATTCATGCCATGGCACGGATCCTGGCAAGGAAGTCAAGAATATCGAGAGCAAACACTCCCCCGTGGTTGCCGGCGAATGCACAGCGTGCCACAGCCCTCACAAAGCAGGCCTCGACTCTCTTCTGTTGGCGAACTATCCTGATTTGTGCCTTGCCTGCCACACTGACCTGAAAGCAAAAATGTATAAGAAAAAAGGTGGGGGTGCGCCAGCGAGCCAAGGTGAAGGTTCCGGGGGTACCGCTGCAAAGACTATAAAACAGGGCGATACTAAAATTTATGTGCATGCACTAACCGATCTTGAAAAATGTCAAACATGTCATAAACCCCATTTTTCGGCAGAGCCTGCCCTGATTATCGAGCCCATTCAGCCCTTGTGCGGCAAATGCCATGATTACAAGAAGGCTTCTTTTGGCAAGGCCCACATCAATGTTGCTGCTAAAGTGATGGATTGCAGGAACTGCCACGCTCCCCACACCTCGAAGTCCCCTAAGTTTTTCAAAAATGAAATACATAAGCCTTTTGCAGACGGATCATGTAAGGATTGCCACGTAGTAAAAAAACCATGAAAATAAAAGGTATAAATTTTGGATACGGTACTCTTTTCTGGCTCTGCCTCATGAGCTTGCTTACCTTTGCCGTACCGGCTCACTCCAAGAATGAGTTCAAGCTCAAGCTCGGCGCCAAGGGGCAAATATGCCTGAAATGTCATGAGACCTTTCAGAAAACTCTAAAAAGTCGTTTTGTCCACCCGCTATTGAAGAAAGGGGAATGCATTGGCTGTCATGTTCCCCATGCTTCTTCTCACAAAAATCTGTTGAACGCAGATAAAGCAAAGCTTTGTTACAACTGCCACAAAAAGATATTGCCAGAAAATGCCCGGAGCTCTCATGAGGTTGTTGTCGAAGGCAAATGCGAAACGTGCCATGATTCCCACGGCTCAAATAACAGGTTTATTCTGTCGAAGTCAGGCAATGAACTCTGTCTTGATTGCCATAAAGATATGAGCGCTGAGCTCAGCGAGGTTCGATTCAAGCACAAATCCATAGACAAGGGTAAAGGTTGCCTCAACTGCCATGATCCGCATGCGTCGGCCAAATCCAATTCTTTGTTGGAAAGGGATGCGCCTTCCCTTTGTCTGAAGTGTCACCAGACCAACAAACCATCTTTTGCAAAAAAACACATGAATTACCCTGTGAAAACCGCCGACTGCACTTCCTGCCACAATCCCCATGGATCGAACAATAGGGGAGTCATCTTTGATGTTGCCCACGCTGCGGTTATCGAGGGAAAGTGCACCGAGTGCCACCAGAAACCCACTTCGCTCAAGACCAAAAAGAAAACCACTCAATTATGTCGAGACTGTCACCAGGATATGGTGGAGCAAACATTCAACAAGAACAGGGTGCACTGGCCATTGCTTGATAAGGTTGGCTGTGTCAATTGCCATGACCCCCATGCCACCAAGGAGCAGAAGCTCCTGAAGGGATCAATGGTCAACGTTTGCGGTAGGTGCCATGCGGATACGGTGCAACTGCAGGAGTGGTCAATAAAAAATGCAAAAAACGAAAGAATATGTGAACCTGTAAAAAAGGGCAACTGCACGGCCTGTCACTCACCTCATGCTGCCGACAATGTCTTGCTCATAAGGGAGCAAGGCATTAGTTTTGATCTCTGCGGTCGTTGTCATGAATGGGAGACCCATTCAACCCATCCCATTGGGGAAAAATTTATAGACATAAGAGATAAGAACCTATCTCTGACATGTCTAAGCTGTCACCGGGCTTGCGGGACGGGAAACAATCCAGCTATGTTGACTTTCAGTACCACTCATGAGCTTTGCATTCAATGCCATGTTGAGCGCATAAAATGACAAAAATAATAAACGGTTCAGGTAAAATCCTTTTAATAATGGCCGGATTACTAGTTTCGGTATTGCTTTTCCAGCTTCCTTTCACTGAGGCGGCGATGAAGTTCAGGTATATGTCGTCCATATATGCTGATGATAAGGGGTTAGGTCTCAAGCAACCAGAAGGCGTGGCCTGTGGCGGTGAATCACTGCTTCTTGTGGCCGACACAGGCAACGGCAGACTCCTGAGGTACAGCATTCAAGAGGGAGCAATAGAGGTAGGGACGGTAGAGATAAAAGTTGACCAACTATCTTATCCTATAAAGACAGAAATCAACTCGCGAGGTGAAATTTACACCCTTGACCGCAGGCAGCGGAGTATCATCCGACTCACTCCTGCTGGAGAGTTTCGAGGCTATCTCCAACCCGTGGGATTACCCTCCCCAACCGCATATGTTCCCCGTAGTTTTACTATAGACAAAAATGACAATATCTACATTTTGGACATACTTTCTGAGCGGGTTCTGATACTTGATCCCGCGGGAAGGTATGTGCGCCAGATAAAATTTCCTAAAAAGTACGGGCCTTTTTCAGACCTGACAGTGGACTTCAAAGGGACTGTGCTGTTGCTTGACGGTGTTGATGGTGTGGTATTTTCTGCAGGGAAAAACTCCGCCAGCTTTTCTCGTCTCACCAGCAGCTTAAAGGAATATGTACGATTTCCGGCCAGCTTGACCACAGATGACAGGGGTCGCATTTACCTGGTGGACCGCAATGGCGGCTCCATTATAATCCTCGGGCTGGATGGTTCTTTCATAGGCCGGCAGTCTGGCATGGGTTGGAAAGAGGGCAGCCTGAATTATCCAGCCCAAATGTGCATTAACAACAAGGGGGAAGTTTTTATTGCGGACACGAGGAACCATAGGATTCAGATCTTTGCCGTAGTTGAATAAGCTAGTTCCAGGACATGCAAATCGGTCTTTTCCTTTAGTTTCTAGCAGAAAAACTCTTATCATCTAACCACGACTCTACCAATACCCGTCGTCAATTAAGGCTGACAGATGACTTTTAACTTTCGCTCATTCATTTTTTTGATTTCGATCTATGTTGCCTTCTTTGCCTCAGGCGCAAGTAGTCTGATCGCCGAAGTCACATGGAATCGGATGCTGATCGTGGTCGTCGGTAACTCGATGAGCGCCACCGCCATGATCATAGTCGTATTTATGGGAGGACTTGGACTTGGAAGCTATGTCGGGGGAAAGATTTTCGGCAAGCGGCGTGCTTCCCTGGTGCCCTATCTCTTGTTGGAGATTGCCATCGGCATCTATGTCCTCCTGTCGCCGTCACTGTTCGACTTGCTGTCCCACCTCTTTACGTTACTGGCGGAAAGCGTTGACCACAGAGCCAGCTTGACGCTTGTGCGCATTGTAGTGAGCCTGGGTGCGCTTTTGCTGCCCGCATGCCTGATGGGTGCGACATTTCCGGCAATGATCTCCGGCGCGGCACCCGACTCGCCGTCACAACGAACCGCACGTACCGGCTACCTCTACAGTATTAACACCCTGGGCGCTGCCGTGGGCTGCTTCGCGGCGGGGTACCATCTCTTGCTCGAGTTCGGCGTTCAGACCACCTTGGCCTGTGCCTTTGGTCTCAACCTTTTTGCTGCTCTATGCGCACTCGGGGCCAATACAGTTGCAAAGTCGAAGCCCCGCGAGGCCGCCGAAACACCGCGTCCCCTTCCCCAGGGGAGCAACCCAACCGTAGACGATGGTTTGCGAAGTTTCCTTTACAGCGCCACCTTCGGAATAGGATTCGTCGCCCTCGCTTACGAAGTTCTCCTGACCAGGCTGGGCATTTTATACCTGGGTAACTCTGTATCGGTTTTCCCCCTGGTGCTGACAGGCTTTCTTTTGGGAACAGGAATAAGTGCCGTGCTGGGGACCTGGCTTTATGGGGTGTTGCGCCGCCACACAAACTACAGCAACAGCCTGTTTGGTTTCACTGCCCTTTTAGCAGGGGGTTTTGTCTTGGTGACACCGTATCTCCTTTTAACCGATTGGGTGGTCAGCACTGATCAACTTGCCAGGTTTGCAGATGCCGGTCTTAGGAATCCATTGCCCATCCTGGCGATCATCGTCGCTCCTACGGTTCTGATCGGTTCTCTGTTGCCGTTTGCGATCAGGATGCTCCAACAGGAGGAACGTGAGGAGGCAACGCGAGAAGCCGCCACGCTCTATGCGCTCAATACCGCGGGAGGGTTGCTGGGTGCCGGCCTGGCAAACCATTACCTTGTGCCGCTTATCGGAATCCAGGGTGCCCTCATCTTCCTGGCTTCCACATGTGTTGCAGTGGGTGTCGTCAATATGCTCTCCCCAGGCAAAAGTGTTCACCGCTGGTCCGTCGCAGTTCTGAGCGTTGCTTTGCTCGCGGTAGTTTTTACAGCGGCCCTGCCCAAGATCATGGATCTGTACGCAGGGAAAATTGCGGAATCGACGGGGGCGCGTTCAGTGGAAGTTAGACTTATTTACGAGGGACGGGCCGCAACCGTAACCGTCCTCGACCAGAGTGATCCCAAAAAGGGCACTTACCGCGACATGTACCTCAATGGCGTTGAGGAAGCCTCAACACGCTATTGGCATACCCAGCTGTTCAAGCTCCTGGGAATCTTTCCGGTGCTGACGCACAAGTCCGACCAACCCAAGGAGGTGTTGGTAATCGCCTTTGGGGCTGGGATCACAGCAGGTTCGGTATTGGCTTCTGCTCAGGTCTCCTCCCTCGATGTTGTCGATCTCAATCCTGATGTGGAAGACATCAACAACCTGTTTACGGAGGTAAACGGGGATGTTTTTCACAAGCCCCGATTCCATTTCCACAACGACGACGGCAGAAACTACCTGGTGACAAGCAATAAGCGGTATGATCTCATTATTGGCGATTCGACCCATCCCCGCGCCTATGATAGTTGGATTCTCTACACGGAAGAATTCTACCGGGCCGTCCGGGACCATCTCCGCCCCGGCGGTATATTTGCACAGTGGGTGCCGGTGCTTGGTTCCATGCAGGGGGATTTGTTCAGAATACATCTCAACACCTTCCGAGGCGTGTTCACCAACTCCACCTTCTGGTATGTCTACGGTTCAGACCAGGCTTTTCTCCTGGCGACCCCCGAACCTTTCTCCCTCGACGCTGAACGGGTGCAGCGACAACTAGACCAGCTGCCAGAATGGTTTGGTGCAGAAGAATACCAGCTCAACACGGTCGCCCGTATCGCCGGCTTTTTCTGGCTGGATGAAGCGGCGATGGCGAGAATGATCGGTCGTGAGACCAGAGTAAATACCGACAATCGCCACTACTTCGACAAGCAATCCGCCTTGTGGCCAGCCCCGCCGCAGTGGCGACTACCACGATTCCAGGCGAGGATTCTTCCTTACCTCGAACAAGCAGAAGATCCGCTGCGCGCCGCCATCCGCAAAGAGCAGGGCATAGCTCAGTTGCTGTCTAATTATGGGTTTTTTGGTAATAAACGAGCCCTGTTTATGGCCTACTGCGCCATGCCCGAGAATGGAAATGTTCGGTATTGGATGTCTCGAGAATTCTCGAACAGGGTGCCGGATTACGAGACTTTTTGTCGAGCGAATAGGTAGGATCGTTCGTACAATAATAGAACGAAACCTTGTGAATGACTTCAGGAGGAATGTTTGTGAAGAACTATCTCATTGCGTTATTGGCCATTCTGACCTTGACCGTTGGCTGCAACGAAGAAGCCCCCAAGGCTGTGGAACAACCCGCACCGCAAAAACCCACCGTTGTCCAACCCGCTGCCAACGGCTTCACCGGTACGGCGTTGGAAATCATGAAAGCCGACCGCTATACCTACGTCCAGGTGGATACCGGCATTGAGAAGATCTGGGCTGCAACTCCCGAATTCCTGGGCAAGGTGGGAGATACCGTGCTTGTTCCCAAGGGACTGGCCATGCAGAACTTTCACAGCAAGACTCTTGAGCGCGATTTTGAGGTGGTCTACTTTGTAGGCGCTATCACAGTGGCCGGGAATGACCAGGGACCCTCTCAGATGGCCCGGACATCCTTCATGCATCCTCCCAAAAGCGGCAAGTCCAGTAAGTCCCAGACTGAAGTCGGCGGGATAAAGAGAGCAAAAGACGGCAAGAATGTGGCGGAAATTTTCGCTGGCAGCAAGGATCTGGCTGGCGAGCAAGTCACGGTGCGCGGCAAAGTGGTCAAATTTCTCCCCCAGATTATGGGAAAGAACTGGCTCCACCTGCAGGACGGCAGCGGCAGCGAGGGGACCAATGATCTGACCGTAACCACCGGAACCACGGTAAAAGTTGGCGATCTGGTGCTGGTCAGCGGTGTGGTCTCAGTCGACCGTGATTTTGGCTACGGCTACAGCTACGACGTTATCATCGAGGATGCCAGGGTCACAGTGGAGTAGCGTCAATTCGGCCAGCGGCGAGCCACCCCGATACCAGCCCCAAAAAGGATCAGGAAGGTGCCAAGCCACAGCACCGTCATACCGGGTTTTATGCTGACCTCTGCAATGAAGGCAGGAGGAGTCGTTTGAGCGATTTTATCCTGGCCGGATGCAGGACCCTGGTAATCAATGACGATGCTTCCCGAACTTGCCTCTATGCGGGTAAGGCTGAGGTAAGCCTCAGCAGGTCCAGGGAGTTTAACCCGGCTTGAGGTATTCCCCTCTTTGCCCATGGTGAGGACCGGTTTCAGGGTTAGAGGGTCTTCGCCTTTGTAGGAAACCACGATATCGGCTCCCACGCTCACACCCTGGCCTTCCTTTTGAGCCATCATGCCTGATATGTCAAAGCCAACAAAGGTAATCTCGTAGTCCAAAAACTGAATTTTCTGTTGCTTTTTCAGCTCCAACTGCTTTCTATCAGCAGAACGGCTTTCCTCCTTGCCGGGTTGAAAATCCACAATCGAGATGTAAAAATCAGAGACGAGTCCCCGCCGAATATGGGGACGGCTGAAGCGTCTGCCCTGGCCATCCGGGCTGTTTTCAGAACGGATATCGGGGCTGGCAGTGAATTCAATGTTTCCTTTCTTGACATCCACGGGAAGATCCAAACGCACCCCTCTAGGCTCCCTGGTAAACTCGGGGCCGTTGAATTTCATCTCATAGCCCAGGGTGGGCTTGATCGCGCCCTGGGGCAACAGCACCTTTTCAGAGCGATCATAAACAGATGAAGCGATGATGCCGACAAACATCAAACCCACCCCCAGATGGGCAATGGCTCCAGCGGACATGGTAAATTTCTTCCTGATAAGCGTTATGGCTAGTTGCAGATTCATGCCCACAGTAGCCCCGGCAAAGACCGCCAGCACCAGCACAGCCATACCCGGATAGCCGTGGTAAAGGGTAATGGCCCCGGATACAATTGCGCCTGCCAGGGCCCAGATCAATTTGCGGGAAAGTTTTGCAAAACTGTTTTCCCCCCAGGCCAGCAAAGGCACAAAGCTCAACAGCAGCACCATGAGAAGCGCCAGAGGCATATTCGTGTCCACGTAGAATTCAGTGGAAACTTTCGAGGTTTTTTCAAGCACTCTGGTGATAAGAGGCGCAGATGTCCCCACGCCAGTAACGACAGCGGAAAGACCAAGGATGATCATGGCGCCGATAAAGCCAAATTCCCTGGAAAAATAGCTAAAGGCAGCTCCCTTATCAGAGACGGGGATCTCCCTGACCCGAGTTACAAAAAACCACAAGGTGATGGCAATAAATACGAACATGAAAAGGACCAACCAGCCGGTGATGCCCAGATCCTGAAAAGAATGAACAGAAAAATCAGCAAGAATTCCAGAGCGGGTAAGAAAGGTACAGTAAATGATGAGAAGAAATGAAAAAGCGGCCAAGACAAAATTGGTTTTACGCAATTTGCGTCGCGACTGCTGCAAGATCATGCCGTGCATCAGGGCAGCGCCTGCCAACCACGGCAGAAGGGAGGCGTTTTCCACCGGGTCCCAACCCCAGTAGCCTCCCCAGCCCAAAACCTTATAGGACCAGTAGCCGCCAATGATGATCCCGGCACCTAAGCTCAAAAAAGCGAAAATCGTCCAAGGTAAAGCCGGCCGTATCCAGTTGTCGTATTCCCGTCGCCACAGGGCGGCGATCGCATAGGCAAAGGGAATGGTAAATGCTGCATAACCCAGAAATACCACGGGCGGGTGGATCACCATCCACGGGTCCTGCAAGAGCATGTTCAGCCCCTGACCATCGGCAGGAGCGGCGGCGAGCATTTTGAAAGGACTCTGCTTGATCAAAAGAACTGTCAGAAACAGATTGTTCAGGTTGTAAATGAACATGGCCTGGGGTTCCATCTCCCCAGCTTTATGCATGAGGAAGAGACCAAGCCAGGCTCCGAGTAAGACCCACAGCAGGAAACTTCCTTCCTGGCCGGCCCAGAAAGAGCTGATCAGATATTGCAGGGGGAGGTCGCGAGATGAATAGTTGGCCACATAGCTGTAGATAAACTCATGTTTGAGTATGGCGAGCATCAACAAAATGGAGGCAAGGGTCATAAAAGCCACAAAACCTGTAAAGCTGTAGCGAGCTACATTCCAGGCCAAGGTGTCGTCTTCTTTGGAATTCAAGACCCAGTAGCATCCAGACGAGATGCCAATGGCAATGAGTCCCAACCAGATTGTAATTTCACCGAGATTGTTCATTCTCCCTGAACCCGCCCTTCGTATTTTGTCGGGCATTTGACCAGCAGTTCCCTGGCCACAAATACTCTCCTTTTCGGCTCGTATTTGCCAATGGCCACCACCTTGGTGACGTTATCAAAGTTCCCGGGCCTTGGCCCGTCATATTCAACCTTAATCTCGTCACCGCTATCCTCGCGCAGGGTAAAAAGTAAGTTGTTGCTCTTCAGGTCATACTTGTCAGTGCCCTCCACCACAAGGCCGGCCACCTGCACAGGCCGGTTGCTTGCTTTGGCCTCGCTGACGCTCACATAACTGGTCAAGGTGGATTTAAAGGAATACATGGCCATGGCCATGGCCAAAACAATGACAACGCCACCGATGACGTATGACTTTTTCATCTTTTTATGTCCTGTGCGGTTACTTCCAGCTTCTTGATTCTTTTATCCAAAATGAATAGATAAAAAGCTATGCCGAACCATATGATCAGATTGACACCCAAGACAAAGTTTAACCCTTCTTTCATCCTTTTTCTCCCTCTTGTTTTAATTTTTCACTGATGACAAATTCAGGTTCTCTCATACCCTCCAATCTTAATAACCTTATTTTTAACCTCAGCATCCAGACAAACAGCCCGGTGTACGCGAGTAAGGAGCCCAAAAAAACCTTCAGGGTTTTCGGGTCCATTCCCGGGTTGGCGGGGTTCATCGTGTTTTCAGGATGGAGGGAGGCCGTAATCCTCGGCACCACAAAGACCAGAAAAGGCACGGTCACAAAGGCAAGGATCGAATACACCGCAGCAAACACCCGCTGTTTTTCAGGATCAGGTACAGCGGAGCGCAGGGCAAAATAAGCACCATAAATCATCAGAAGTATGACGATGGAAGTCTGCCGGGGGTCCCAGTTCCAGAATGAGCCCCAGGTGGCTCTGGCAAATATGGAACCGGTTGCGGTGGCAAGTATGCAGAAAAGTAACCCCAGCTCTGCGGCTGATAGGGCCAGGTAATCCGTCTTGACACTCCGTCTGGCCAAATAGATGCAGCTCGCGATCATTGAAAGCAAAAAGGAAAGCGTTGCTACCCATGCCTGGGGAACGTGAAAGAACAGGATTCGAGAAGTCTGCCCAGGAAAACCGGCGGCCGCTCCCGCGTACAAAAAAGCAGCAACGATCATAGCGGTCATCCACAGTGCCAATAAAATCTTAGTAATCATTCCATCCAAGCCCTTTACGAAGATTGCAGAAATGCCCCGTGCTTTGCACGGGGATGAATGGCATCTCCTTAATCCCCTCTCCCCTGGGGGAGAGGGCTAGGGTGAGGGGGACCTAATAGCAAAGCGCAAAGAGCAGAGCGCAGGGCGTCGAGAGAAAGTCTTTTTCGCTATGCGCTTGGCGCTATGCGCCATGCGGATTCTCACCCCCACCTTAATCCTCCCCCTCGAGGGGGAGGAGATTTTTTCTGAAAGATTTTAGAAGCTCCGACCTTTGGTCGGAGAGCTTCACTCTTCCCAAATCAGGGGAAAGAGGAATAACGACATAATAACCATGATAATCGTATAAGCAACAGCGATTCTTACCTCTGGCCAGCCTGCGGTGTTCATGCCGTCGGCGGCCCTTTCACACCCTTTGATGGCGGTGATCATAAGGGGCAAAAGGAGCGGAAAAGAGAGGACGGCAAACAGCGCCCCCCGGGCGTTCGCTTGAGCTATCATGGCCGCCACGATGGTGGTGCCGGCACCCAGGCCTAGGCCGCCACTGATGATCATGGCTGCAAAGTGACCCGGAGAAGCTATCTTGTAATTCATCAAAAGAATAAACAGGGGCACGATAATTAACTCTAGAGCTCCCAAAAGGGCTAAGTTAAAAAACAGTTTACCCAAAAATACCGCCTGGGGGCGGGCAGAGAGCTTGAGTACATCCATGGTCCCTGCTTCTTCTTCTTTGACAAAGGAGCGAGAAAGACCGGACAAAGCGGAGAAAACCAGGATGATCCACAGCAGCCCCGAGTACAGAAAGGGCTCCTCCGCATCTCCAATACGGAAAGAGCCTATGGAGAAACTCACGGCCACCAGGGTGGTCACAGCGAACATCAAGATGGAATTGACCGCATAGCGCGTCCTGAATTCGCCGCGTAGATCTCTAAGCCAGATTGCTGTGGCTTCATTCAGATAGGTTAATGGCCCGTTCTGCGTAATCCACCTCCCGCTTCTCATTGGATGCGATCACAGTCATTCCCAACTGCCGGTGTTCCAGAATAATGTCCTCAACAATTTTCATCCCATTGCTGTCAAGGTTGCATCCGGGTTCATCCAGAAGCAGCAGAGGGGGGCTATGCAGGAGGGCCTGCACAAGCTTCAACCGCTGTTTCATGCCGGACGAATAGTTCCTGCAGGTCTTATTGGCATTTTCGGTCAAGCCAACCCGCTCCATCATGTTGAGGCAACTTTCGCGATCGTAAGCAATCCCACGCACTTTGCAAAAAAATTCCATATTCTCAATGGCCGTCAACTCGTCATACAGGGCCAAGGCGGGGGCCACCATGCCGAGAAATTTGCGTCTCGATTCTTTGGGTATGGGCTCACCTTCCATAAACATTTCAACCTTACCCAATGAAGGCCTAACGAGACCGGCTATGATGCGGAGCAAAGTGCTCTTACCGGAGCCGTTCCACCCGGTAATGGCCAGGACCTGTCCCGGACGCAACTCAAAGGAGATATCCTTGAACAGCAATGTTCCAGCATAGTGTTTGGAAATCTTACTGACCTTCAGTGAATACATACTCTCCTGGAAATGCTCTGTTTTTCTGACAACCAGCGCTTTACCCTAAACCTTTCAGAAACGAAAGCCAACCACAAGATTAACATAATCCAATCCTTAGGAGAAGTTTCTCGTATTAGAGAATTGTATAAAAATCCAATTTTCTTTGGTGATATCGACTGTCCGTACCAGGAATGTGACAGTGTGAGGAGAGGAATCCAAATTGTGCAAAGCCAGCCCTTGCCAAGCCTAATTCGACTATGATAGATTCAATAATTCCTAGCAATACAATAGGCTACGGGAGAGACTTTAATCCAAGATACATTGGAATTGGTAGCATGGAGTTATGAAGAGATCGATAGTATTCACATCAATAGTGTTCTTTCTTGTTAGCTGGACTGTAATCGGAAAAGCAGAGGAGAAAGCCGAACGATTACATGCTGTCAAACCGGAAGCTGAATTGGTTCGTCCAAGCAAACCGGCAACTATCCCCACTGAATTTCACTATACCGGCAAATACTGTACGGAATGTCACGCGCAAACACCCAAAAGGGGTGGAAATAGGTATCTGAAATTCGGTGGTGATTACAATCTTTTGTGCAGGTGCCATTTGAAGACCCCGGATAGCTATATACATCCGACGGACATAAAGCCTTCTGACGAAAAGAAGACAAAGATCCCCTCTGATCTTCCCTTGGAAGACGGCAAGGTCACATGTCTTACCTGCCATGATCTATATCGGCAGTGCCAAGAGCGAACCTTTGATAAAATTTCGCTTCGAGGGCTGCCCTATCGCAAAGCAACGGATTTCTGCTTCAAGTGCCACGATCAGAAAAGTTATGTGCAGCTTGACCCTCATGAACAATTGGATAAGAAGGGTGATATTGTCACAGATAAATGTTTGTATTGCCATACAGTAAAACCCGATGAGAACCTGGCATACCCCGAAGACCCTAAACTCATTGGGGATCTTGAAATACTTTGCCAGCGATGTCATTTTCATTTCGCAAGACAAATGCAGTCAGCAGAATTTAGTCATATGACAAGACCCACTGCCAAGACTATAGCGACCATGAAAAAAATGGAAGAAGAATTAAGAGTAGTACTTCCCCTGGATGCAGAGGGAAAAATGACGTGCGCTACTTGCCACAATCCACATGAGAAAGGCGTTATCTCCGCAGAAAGTCCAGCAGCGACAGGCGCGGGTTCGAAATATAGGCTCCGTCTGCCGGAGCCACCGTGTATAGCGTGCCACGAAATGGAGATGAATACCAAAAAAATCAAAAAATAATAGAATCGATTGTTCTCTTGCAACTTAGAGTCTAATCCCCAGGAATCTCACCAAAATAATCGTATTTAGGTTAACGCCTATTCACTTAGCTCCGCAGGATAACTACATGTCCCCTCTCCCCCCAATAGACTGTGTCGCAATTCGTCATCCCGGCCAAGTCCCGCAAAGCGGGACGCGAGCCGGGATCCAGAAAGAATTTGATTATATTGAACTTTCACTGGATTCCGGATCTCGCCCCGCGAAGCGGCGCTCGTCCGGAATGACGGGTCCGGTGAATTGTGACATAGTTTCCAAGGGGAGAGGAGATTTTTGCGGAACTAAGTTAACAGGCGTCTTTAGGTTAATACCTCACAGGTAAGAATTCAGAGGTGATATGAGATGAGGAGTGTTGCGATTGTTTTGGCTTTATTCGCGGTAGCATCATGTGCATCTCTTCCCGGCCAGTCAATGAGCCCCGAGGAATGGTATCAGCAGGGCGCATCTTTTTTGAAGTCCAGGCAGTACGATGAAGCCATAAGTGCTTTCTCTGAGGCCATAGAGCTAAACCCCCGATACTCTAAGGCCTACCGCAACCGGGGGCTGGCGTGGGCAGAGAAGGGTGAGACTGACCTGGCCATTTCTGATTACACCAAGGCTGTGGAGATAAACCCGAGAGACGGCCAAGCCTACTACAACCGCGGGCTCGTCTGGACCGAAAAGGGAGATCTTGAGCAGGCTATAGCTGATTACACCAAGGCTGTGGAGATAAACCCGGAAGACTCCCAGGCCTACTACAACCGAGGTGTTGCCTGGACCAAGAAGGGAGCGCTCAAGCGGGGTTTGACAGACGCAGAGAAGGCACTGAGCCTGGAGCCAAACAACAAGAGATTACAGGACTTGGTGACAGCCCTGCAAGCTAAGATTGCCACTCAAACAGAGGATCGGTTTCAGCAGGGCGTATCTTTCTTGAAATCCGGGCAATACAACGATGCGATAGAAGCATTTTCCGAGGTCATAGAGCTAAACCCCCAATACGCTGAAGTCTACTGCAACCGGGGGCTGGCGTGGGTAGAGAAGGGCGAGTTTGACCAGGCCATCTTCGATTATACCGAGGCTGTGGAGATAAACCCGAGAGACGGCCAGGCCTACCGCAACCGGGGGCTGGCGTGGGCCAAGAAGGGCGAGTTTGACCAGGCCATCTCTGATTTTACCAAGGCTGTGGAGATGAACCCAGACGACGGCCAGGCCTATTACAATAGAGGGACCGTATGGGCTGAAAAGGGAGCGTTCAAGTGGGGTTTGACAGACGCAGAGAAGGCACTGAGCCTGGAGCCGGAGAACAAGACTTTTGCAGGTTTGGTGACAGTAGTGCAAGGTATGATTGTCGCTAAGAAAAGGAATCGATTTCGGCAGGGCGTATCTTTTTTGAAGTCCGGACGCTACGATGAGGCGATAAGGGCCTTTTCCGGAGCTATCGAGCTAAACCCCCAATACTCTGAAGCCTACCGCAACCGGGGGCTGGCCTGGGCCAGGAAGGGAGAGGTTGATCGGGCCATCTCTGATTTCACAAAGGCCTTGAAGATAAACCCGAGAGACGGCCAGGCCTACCGCAACCGGGGGCTGGCCTGGGCCAAGAAGGGCGAGTTTGACCAGGCCATCTCTGATTTCACCATGGCTGTGGAGATGAATCCGAGAGACGGCCAGGCCTATGGCAACCGAGGGATCGCCTGGACCGGAAAGGGCGATCTTGACCGGGGCTATAGCTGATTACACCAAGGCCCTGGAGATAAACCCACGTGACGCCAAGGCTTACGTCAACCGAGGCTTCGTCTGGCTCAAAAAAGATGAACTTGACCAAGCCATCTCTGATTTCACTATGGCCTTGGAAATAAACCCGCGGGCCGCCCAGGCTTACAACAACCGAGGAATCGCCTGGGGCCAGAAGGGCGATCTTGACCAGGCCATCTCTGATTTCACCGTGGCCTTGGAGATAAACCCGCGGTACGCCCAGGCCTATAGCAACCGGGGGATCACCTGGGCCGAGACGGGCGATCTTGAGCGGGGTATAATTGACGCAAAGAAAGCCCTCAGCCTGGAGCCGAAGAACAAATCATATCAAGCCATTGTGGCCTTTCTGGAGGGACAGATTGGGAGTAAGGAGTAGAATCTGACGGTTCTGTAACATCCTCAGCACATTGTGGCGAGAATTGTATCTCTACTGTATTGGAGACAGAAGCTCATCCTCCTCATTAACATCCCACCAAGTACCCAAAGCTCGTCCAATCATCTCATGTGCGCCCCTTTGATGAGAGCCTATAGGTTGCAGCACATCTACACGCCGGGTGAAATCACCGATCATACTTGGTCATTTCACCAAATATCACCGACGTGGATAAAGCCCAGAAATATCTAAGCTATTGTTTTTAATAGTCTATCAAGCTACAGGTTTTCTGGCACATATATTGATATATGTCTTATTGGACTAGTAGGATAACTTTTCTGTAATTATCAAATTGATTGATTAACTCCATTCGTTTGGAAAATTTGTCAATCACCGCCAGATTCTGGATGATTTAAGCAGTCTCATGGCGCTGTCGGCGGTCTACGCCATCACCTTGTCATTTTATATCGAAAAACCATGAGCGTAAATAAAGCCATAACGGTACTTAATGAGAGGCCATGGCTTATCGCCATTAGTGGCCTTCTGCTGGTAGCTGTGATCCTACTAGTTGGGCATCAATCTTTTAGAGCCACAGAGCAGGCGACTTTCAAAGAGTTCAACCGGCGGCAACTCGTGATGGCCAGAGGAGCAGTTGGCGGGATCGAGCTCTATTTCAGAACCCTGTCCGAGGCCATGCATGCCATGGCGAGAATGGACGGGGTTGTTCGCTTTGATGAAATCACAACCAGACATGTATTGGCGCTTGAAATCCATGAACTTGAACGGTTGGGAGTGAACGACATAGGAGTGTTGGATGCACATGGCGTTTTGAAATTCAGTGCAAGTGCTCCTCACTTGGAGGGTGGTGATTTATCACAGCGGAGCTATTATCTGGAGGCAAAGGAGATGACCTCCTACGAAAAATACATCATCCGCTTCATCGGCTCTAAGTCCGTTGAGACGGGTAAACAAGGGATAGTAGTAGCCGTCCCTATGTTTGAGGCCCAGGCGGACAAGAGCCCCCCATCTTCTTTTGACCGATTTGCAGGAGTAACATTCTGCAGCCTGGACTTAGATTACTTGATTGACAAGTTGGTTGCTCCTGTCAAGTCTACCGAGGGAGGACACGCTTTTCTCATCGACGACGAATCTAAAGTACTCTGGGAGCCTGACAGCTCGCTTTTCAGGAAAAACCTTTTGCAAGAGGTCGAGGGGTTTCCGTCATTTCAACAGATATTGGAAAGGATGACAGCCGGGGATGGTGGCACAGCACAATATTCCTACTACCGGTTCGATTATTCTACCGGTAAGTATTCGAAAGACAGAGAAGAAAAGCTTATAGCCTATGTGCCTGCACGCCTGGGGGCACAGCTGTGGGCACTGGGGGTATGGGCACCCAAGAAAGATGCAACCAGGTTAATCCGCTCAGCTTATGTTAAACACCTATTACTGGTAGCACTCGTTACCATATCGATCCTTCTCGGCTGTTCCTATGCCTTGGCAATGTCTTTTCGTTACAACAAGACTCTGGAAGGGAACGTCGAGGTTAAGACCAGGGAGTTTCAAGAATCTCATCGAAGACTTCTCACCGTTATGGACAGCCTGGATGCCGCTGTTTACGTTGCGGATTTGGAAACATACGAAATCCTCTATGGCAACAAGTATGTTCGAGATCTCTATGGCGAGGTGGTGGGCAAGACCTGCTGGCAGGTTTTGCAGGATGGTCAATCCGGTCCTTGTGGTTTCTGTACAAAAGAGAGACTGCTCACCCCTGATGGCGAGCCAGCCGGAGTGCATTTCCGAGAATTTCAAAATGAGGTCACCGAAAAATGGTACGAAGTTCGTGATCGGGCAATCCGCTGGGTGGACGGCCGCATGGTCAAATTGGAAATTGCAACAGATATCACTGATCGAAAGCGAGCGGAGGAGGATCTCGAACGGGCACATAGTGAGATGGATACATTTTGCAGTATCCTCAAACAGATCGGCTCCCAGCGGACACTTAACGGGATCACTTCTTGGCTGATGAAGGCAGTGCAAAACATCGTGAGCAGCCAGTACATGCTGCTTCATATTTTCAATAGCGAGCGTAATATGCTCTTCACTTTGTCGGATGCGGGAATCTCTACCATTGAAGACCCGGAATTGATTTCAACAGCTCAGACTATCCTGGAAGGTCTGGATGGCATGACTGTCGCACCCAAAAACAAGTTCACCCCCCCGCTTGTCCCTGATTACTTTCCAACTGAACGGCAGACCATCATTCCCTTACGGTCCCAGAATCAGCTCGAGGGCGCTTTTGTCATAACCTGTCCACCAGAATGCCCGTGCGATGAAAAGGCACTCGAGATGATCTCATTGGTTTTGGAGTATGCCTCTGAAACAATAAAAAGAGCGGTATCATACGAAGAAGAAATACTTGATCTTGAGAAGCGGGTGGAGACTACGGCAGAATTTAGCGGCCTCATTGGCAAGGACTTTAAGATGCAGGTGATTTACAAGCTGATTGAGGATATTGCTCCCACCGACGCCACCGTCCTCATCGATGGTGACAGCGGCACCGGCAAAGAGGTGGTGGCCCGGGCCATTCACCGACGAAGTCCTCGCCATAACAAGCCTTTTGTTGTCATCAATTGCTCCGCCTACCCAACTACCCTTCTGGAAAGCGAACTCTTCGGTCACGAGAAAGGCGCCTTCACCGGGGCCATCCGCCAAAAGATCGGGCGCTTCGAGCAGGCCCATGGCGGTACCGTATTTTTGGATGAGATTGGCGAAATAGCTCCATCGGCGCAGATCAAGCTTCTTCGCGTCATTCAATCCCATAGGTTTGAGCGCTTGGGAGGCGAAAAGACTTTGGCTGTGGACGTGCGCATACTTGCGGCTACCAACAAGGACCTCCTCCAGGAGGTGATAAATGGTAATTTCCGCGAGGATCTCTACTACCGTCTCAACGTCATTCCTATCCACTTGCCGGCACTAAAGGAGCGGCCCAATGACATCCCCCTGCTGGCCCGCTATTTTCTCAGCCGTTTCGCCAAGGAACAGGACAGGGAAATTCAAGGGTTTACCTCCGAGGCCATGCGATTGCTCCTAGATTACAACTGGCCGGGCAATGTCCGGGAATTGGAAAACAGCATCGAGCACGCAACCGTGTTGGCCAAGGGCGGCCGAATCGAGGCCTCGGACCTGCCCGCCATAGTCCAGACCCAAGCGGGTCACACTCTGACCGACAGACTGCCTACCATTGAGGAACAGGAAAGGAATCTGCTGGTGGAAACCTTGGAGCAGTGCGGCTGGGTCAAGAAAGAGGCGGCCCAACATTTAGGGATTAGCCGTACCGCCCTTTATGACAAGCTCAAGAGGTATCAGATTTCTAAGCCTACCACTCACTAGCAGGGTGCTGAAAGACTCGATATTTGTAGTGGGAGCACCACGTCTGTCACCTTACTGGATACCGGATCTCAGCTTCGCCTCGTCCGGTATGACGATGGTGGCCGGCGCCAGGCTTTTTCAGTAGCCTGCTAGACGAGACAGCCCTCCTACAGGCCAGCCCTGCCATCTAAGCCTTTAAAATAACAGATAAAATTAGGTGTAAGGATTCCTTACAGGGCTAAGCCATTGGAATTTCATGACAAATCTAATTGCACAAAAATGCTGTTAGATATCCTTGCAAACGACCACAATCATCTGCCCCCAATTCCTCTCTCAACTGAGAAGCTGTTGTGCTTTTTTCAGCATTTCAGCCTTCCTTCATCTGAGCAGTTTCATCTCATACTTTCAATGAGTTAGCTGCAGATCTCCTTCGACCCTTGCCAATACCGCCCCGACTTTAACCCTCGAATCCTTGTTGCTGGCACAGGATTTGCGCAATAAGTGTCGCAGTAAGGTGTCCCGGATAGAGCGTTATTCCCTGGGAGATTCGGATGCAAGATTCGATTTTAGTTGTAAGTGCCAATGAACAGCATTGTCTCGAGCTTTGCGCTGCCCTGGAAGGAGAGGATTATCGAATCAGGCTGTTGGATTCACTTGAGCACTTAGCTGGGGGGATAAAGGGAGACGACTGTTGCTTGGCGATTCTGGATCTGGATAGCTTGCCGGTAGATAACAGACTCATCAGGAAACTCAAGAGAAAAAATCCCTCACTTCGCATCATAGGTTTTTCTAGTCGCTCGTTTCATCCTGAATTGCAAGAGGCCATGAGCAGTCACATCTACGCCTGTCTTGGCACACCTGTTGACGAGGAAGAGCTGATCTTTTGGGTCAAGAGCTCCTTAGAAGTATGAAGGCTCAAGCCCTTTGTCGGGCTGGCTTGGAGTTTAAGAAAGGAATCTTTGCTGGACACAAAAGGCAAAAAGTTTCGCTTTTTATCGGTGCCGTTTTTGTTGCCCTGCATATCGACATACAGATCTTAGCAGGGGAGACCTTGCACCCCTTCGAAGGGAGAGGTATCTGACCATGTGCAGTGATAATAGAATCCCTCAGCTTTTCGTCCTGGCCGTGGTGGCGAGCCTGATCTTGTCCGTCTCTGCCTTGAGGGCCGACCAAGAGGCAGTACCATCCTCACCGAGCTGCCACAGCCTGAAATCTCTAAACCTCAGTTTTACTGCGGCCATTGCCATCTGCTCACCTATCCAGCCGTCTTTAATAAGGGGTACGCACTCTGGAAAAAGAGCAAACACATTAAAGCGAGTTGTGTGGACTGCCACTACCCGCCTCAACACGATGAAAAGGGTGCAGCAAGGCTACCAAATGACTGGCGCCGCAAACACCAAACATATACCCCAAAAACATCTCAGCCGACATGCAAGACCGTTTCAGCTATCTTCCTATCGGTGGTGAATCAATTCAAACAAGGTCGACTATCGTTGATGCCAGTTGCCTGACATCTGACTGCCACGGCAAGCCTGAGGACAAGTTCATGACCAAAAGAATTGAGCTCGGCGAGAAAAAAATAAAGTTTGTTCATGAACCCCATTTTGACGAGAACAAACAGATCGAGGGCATGAAAATGGGTTGTACTTCCTGCCACCAGCATTTGACCGAGAACAAACACTTTGAAGTGAGCAAGGCATCCTGCACCCTTTGTCATTTCAAGAACGCTGAATATAACCAGGGCCGAGGCACATGTGAGTTATGCCACACGCTCCCTAAAAAGCCCATCCAGGAATCCGGCGGAAAGCGGATCACCCATGCCATGCTTAAGAGAGAAGAGGTCTCGTGTGCCGGGTGTCATCTTGATCTGATAAAGGCCATCGGAGGCGCTTCATACCGAGCATACTTCGAAAATAGAACCCTGAACATCGCCTTGATAATGGGAGCCGGCGGAACAAGAGAGAATTGTCAACAGTGTCACCTCCAGGAAAAAGCGCTTAAAGAAAAAGACAACAAAAAGCTGATGCATGCGGAGCATGTCGCCAAACCCACGGCGCGGTGCTTCGACTGTCACCGCGGCTGGAGAGGCTGGAAACCCGCCTATCTCCATGTGGGTCTTCTACAATCTGGTTTAGCCAAAAAGTGAGAATTTTTACATATCGAAATAAAACTTACTTGAACTATTTAGCACACAAACGGTATTCCGATATAAATACAGCCATTCTCTCATGAAAACTATGGAGCTAAAGGATTGAAGATGAACATTAGCAGGCGCCATTTTTTAGGTGTTGCAGGAGCCATGATAAGCTCTGCTGCGGCAGGCAATTCCAAAAACGCATTTGCTGCACGCCAGCCCAAAGCCCCTCCGAATCCCTATGGCTGCGTAGTGGATCTAACAGCCTGCGTTGGCTGTCGAACCTGCGAACAGGCCTGCAACCGAGTGAACCACCTGCCGGCACCCAAGGAACGGCTGGACGATCGGACCGTTCTCGACCAAAAGCGCAGGCCAGGCACCGGCGCTTTTACGGTAATAAACCGCTACTATTCCGGCAGGCTTGATGCGCAAAACCAATTGGTACCCACCTATGTCAAAGTCCAGTGCATGCACTGTCAGGATCCGGCCTGTGTTTCGGCCTGTATTACAGGCGCATTGAGCAAGAAAGACAACGGCGCGGTCCACTATGACAAATCCAGGTGTATTGGTTGTCGTTACTGCCTGGTGGCCTGCCCCTTCCAGATCCCTGCCTATGAGTATTTTGATCCTCTCACACCCAGGGTACGAAAGTGTACCTTTTGTTACGATCGAATCAGGCAGGACGGAAAACCCGGCTGTGCTGCTGCTTGCCCCATGGAGGCCATTACCTTTGGCAACCGCCAGACCTTATTGGAAGTGGCACACCGGAAGATAACAGATAACCCTGTACGTTATCTGAACAAAATTTACGGTGAGTCCGAGGTGGGTGGAACATCCTGGATGTACATTTCAGGGGAGCCATTTGAAAAGCTGGGTTTTCTGAGTTTGCCGCATTATCCCATGCCCCATCTTACTGAAACCATCCAACACTCGATTTTTGCCTATATGTGGGCGCCCATTACCTTGTTTGCAATTCTGACAGGGGCCATGTGGAAAATTAATCCCGAACAGATCAACCATGCTCCGGGACTTCATGTACAGGAGGATCACATATGAGCTCTCATGCTCACCCCAAACCTGCCCCGCTTGGAATTAGGTTCTGGACCCCAGGTGTCCTGGTCCTGTTTGCTGTCATGTTGATTGGATTTTGTTTTATCATTGCCCGCTACATCGGAGGCTTAGCGGTCGTAACCAACCTGGACAATCAGCATCCCTGGGGATTGTGGATTGGCATTGATGTAGCCACGGGTGTGGCTCTCGCCGCTGGTGGATTTACCACCGCAGCTATTGCCCACGTGTTTGGCAGACACCAGTATGAGGCAGTAACTCGACCGGCTCTGTTGACCGCCACCTTGGGCTACACCTTTGTGGCAATAGGTCTTGCCATTGATGTCGGACGTTCTTGGGCCATGCCGAAACCCCTCCTGTTCTGGCAGGGAAACTCGGTTCTTTTTGAAGTGGCCATGTGCGTGATGATCTATATGCACGTTCTTTATATCGAATTCATTCCTATTGTGGTAGAGCGTTTTCGAGGCAGGGTGAACCTCCCTGGACCACTCTCCATTCTCAATGATCGGCTTGAACGTCTTTTAGCATTGGCCGACGGGATACTGGGCAAGACCATGTGGGTCTTCATCATTGCCGGGGTGGTCCTCTCTTGTATGCACCAGTCGGGGCTGGGATCGCTCATGCTCATCGCCCCGACCAAGCTGCATCCCCTCTGGTACACTCCCATTTTGCCCCTGCTCTTTCTTACTTCGGCCATTGCTGCAGGTTATCCCATGGTTGTTTTTGAAACCACAGTGGCCACCGCCTCATTTAAACGGGCAGATGAAATGGAGGTTTTGGCCCCCCTTACCGGAGTCACTAAATATTTACTGGGAATCTACATAACCCTGAAAATCGGCGACATGATTTTCCGGGAAACGTACGTCTATTTATTTGATGGCTCCATTGAAGGCCGCTCCTTTATTGTAGAGATGTTGGCAATGATCGTTCCCTGGTTTATGCTGATGAGCCAGCGACTGCGTACAAAAAGGCATACGCTGTTTGTGGCCTGCACCACTGTCGTACTGGGAATTGCTCTGAATCGCTGTAATGTTTTTCTTATCGGATTCAATCCCCCCGTATGCGGTCAAATCCTACTTCCCCTCCATCAGCGAGATAGCGATAACAGCCGCCTTGCTCTGTAGTATCACCTTTTTCTACCGGCTGGCTGTTACCTATCTTCCTGTGCTAAGCGCTCCCAGTCTTGCCAGCTTGGAAAAGGAGTCATCATGAAGCGCTCGAGCAAAAGCAAACCGACAATCGTGCTAATGAGCTTGATTGTCCTGTCGCTGGGAACGGTCCTGGCAATTGCCTGGGCTGAAGCTGATGGGGCTGACAAAACCGGATTTAGAGAGGTTTTGGTAGGTTTTATCGACAGTATCTTTGAAAGAGATACGGCCGACAAGTCAAAATCTGCGGTGGTCAAGACCAAGCCGCCGGTTCACAGGGCATGGCACGACCGGGTGGCCTCGGCCAGACAACGAGCCAAGGAGACAATACCTCTGGTCAAGGATGTATTCAAGGAAACAGCTTCAGAAAGAAGTGCACGCCTTGCCTACAGGCTGAGGCCCAAAGATATTCCTGCTGAGTACAACTTCTTTGTCATGAATAGCCCCCTGGTCAACGAGGAAGATGATTTTTACGGGCCGGTTCGGTTCATGCACAAAAAGCATGCAAGCATTTCAAGTGATTGTACTGGATGTCATCATTATCGGCCAAACGTGCCCGATGCCTCGGAGACCGTGCGCTGTTCGGCCTGTCATCAGAATTCCTTCAACCCCATAGCACCGGACCGTATAGGGCTCAAAGGTGCTATCCACCGCCAGTGTATGGGCTGCCACAAGAAGCTCCATAAGGGCCCCATCAGGTGCTCGAGCGGTTGCCACGAAAAGAGAGTCAGGGACCATACCGAACTTGTGGAGCTTTCCCGAAAACCCGATGCACTGGAAGTAACGAAGGAATGCCTCCGTTGCCACCCTGCCCAAGGCGAGGAGATGCTCACCAGCACTCACTGGCTGTGGAAAGGTCCTTCTCCATTCACTCTAGGTCAAGACAAGCGGGTAGATCTGGGCAAGGCCACCGTAACCATCAACAATTTCTGCGTGAGCATTTTCAGCAACTGGCCCCGTTGCACGGGTTGTCATGCTGGTTATGGTTGGAAAGACGCAAGCTTTGACTTTACCGACAAAACCAGGATCGACTGCCTCGTATGCCATGATACCACCGGAACGTATAGAAAAGACCTCAAAGCAGCAGGTATGCCAGACCCTTCAGTGGATTTGCTTCTGGTTGCAAGAAAAGTAGGCAAGCCCAGTCGAAAAACCTGCGGCAACTGTCATTTCTCAGGTGGTGACCAGGACTTTGTCAGGCACGGCAAACTCAACGCCCTTCTCGATTTTCACGGCAGCAGTTGTGATGTCCACATGGGGGGGCTGGGTTTTCAGTGCCATGATTGCCACAAGACAAGAAACCATAAGATCAGCGGCCGGAGTATCGCCCTGCCTGTGGCTGAGGGCAGCCGATCCTGTAACCACTGTCACACAGATGCGCCACACCAGGAAAAATCCCTATTGACCCATCATCTGAACAAACACTCCGACCACATAGCCTGTGTGACCTGTCACCACCCCATATACGCCAAGTACACCCCGGTGAAAACCTATTGGGATTGGTCCACAGCAGGAGACAAAGAGCGCAAAGTAAACGGGACGAACATGGCATGCCGGATTACGCCTGGGAAGCAGGTGACTTCACCTGGGGTCGTGAAATCAAGCCGGTTTATGCCTGGTACAACGGCAAGGTAAAACGTCACCTTTTAGGCGACCCGATCAATTCCGAAGGTGTTACCAGCCTCAACGAACCTGTAGGCGATATCAGGGACCGGGAGTCAAAGATTTACCCTTTTAAAATCATGGGTGGTACTCAGGCCGCCGATGCCAAGTACAACTACCTCCTGGTGCCGCATCTGGAGGGGGTTGGTGGTTTTTGGCAAACTCTGGATTGGCAGCAGTCCTTCGCCTCCGGAGCCGAGGCTTCCGGACTGGCCTACAGCGGCGAGTATAAGTGGGTAGAGACCGCCATGCACCTCAGCCTTAATCATGAAGTCCTACCCAAGGTGTTTGCCCTTTCCTGTGTCCAGTGCCATGAGAGTCTAAGGAGCCACCTTTCCTGTGGGCGCTGCCATCAGAACAAGCGCGGGGTGGATTTCAAGAAACTTGCCTATTCTGGCATTGACGAAAAATTGATACATATCACCCGAAAAGCTGATCGGAGTCAGGTTTATGAAACCGATTGGCTCAACTTCAAGGATCTTGGTTACAAGGGTGATCCAATACTATACGGAGGCCGCTTCAAGAAACTGCCTCTGGGCTGGAAAGTGGCTTCACAAAAAAAATAGGGAAGGAAGTCTTTCGGATTTTGTGTCGTGAACTCTAATACAGGTGCATTATGGGAGTCGAAAAACAGGAAAAACGGAAAAGGGGAGCGCTGAGATATGTTCCCTCTTGCAGGGCAATGGCCATCGGGGCTTCGCTGCTCTGTTTTGTATCGTGGTCGGGTGTGCAAAGACCGTTCCCCAGGTTGACACTCCGCACCAGAGTCTCCAGCCCCCATAGCCTCGAAGACCGATCAAGAAACCTCCGCCGCGGCCACCCCTGTAGCGGAGGCAGCGGTTCCTTCAACCGCTGAACCTGAGCAGGACGCAGTCACGGAAAAATCTCCTGCTCCAGAACCGGTAAAAAGTGTTGAGGATCGAGCCTTTCACCTGAAATCGATTCAGGAGCCAGCCCCGCAAAAACCGGAGAAGACCCCGGTTTCTCCCAGAATCCTTGAAGATAAAACAATTGAAACCAAAATGCCCCAGAGAGTGGCCGAACTGGCGGCCAAATCAAAGATGTATCATCCCGTCCATTCCCCCATAAAGGAAGGCGAATCCTGTGTCTCGGCAAAATGTCACAGTGAGATGGTCAAGGTAAGATATGTTCACGCTCCGGTGGCCACTGGTGCCTGTTTGATTTGCCATACCAACATCAAGGAAGAGCCTCCTTTCGGACTTGTCAGTACCGGTGTGGATTTGTGCTGGAGATGCCACAAGAACCAGAAGCTCTTGATCGGCCAATCCAAATATCTGCATAAAATCGTAAAAGAGGAAGGATGCATCGGTTGCCATGACTCTCACGGCTCCAAGACAACCAAGTTCCTTCTCAATAAGGACGAACTTACCCTCTGTGTCGATTGCCACAAGAAGAAAACCGAGAAGGTGATGCAGCAAATTGCAAGTGCCACGGTAGTTCATAAACCTGTGGCCGAAGGAAGGTGCGCCGGTTGTCACGCTCCCCATGCCTCCAATTACAACAAACTTTTAAAAGAAGGGCCCAAAGATGTGGCCCTTTGTTTCAGTTGCCACCAAAAAATGGAGCAACAGACGAAAAATGCGGTTTACAAACACGGTCCTGTCCAGCAAGAGATGTGCAGCACTTGCCACGAACCCCACGCGGGATATGTGGCCAAGAATTTGAAGTACAATTTTGATAAGAAATTTTACAATCCCTTTGATCTTGAGGTGTATTCCCTTTGTTTCAAATGCCACAAGGAAACCGTGGTGTTGGATAAACGCACAACATACCTGACCAATTTTCGCAATGGAGACCGAAACCTTCACTTCCTTCACGTCAACCAGCAAAAGGGTCGGACGTGTCTCGCCTGCCACGAGGTACATATGGGCTCTCAGAGGCGCCACATTCGCAAACTCACCCCCTTCGGCACCTGGGAGATTCCTATAAATTTTACCCTGACGCCCACGGGTGGAAAGTGTTCGGCCAATTGCCATATTCCCAAAGAATATGATCGGGAAAACCCTGTAAAGCTGATGATAGATGAGGAAGAGAAAGAACTTGAAGTGGTGAAAAAGTAGTGTTTAGGTGTCAGGTGTCAGTGAAGAAGGAAAAAAACCTGAACACTGAACACTGAACACTGAAACCATTTTTGTAAAAGGGCACACTTTATGAGAAAGGCACAAGTTCTTTCTTGGCTGAGTCTCTTTATTGTCGGCTCACATATATCGTTGGCTCTTGCCCTTGGGCATCACAAGCAAGGGGATAGGGTGCCAAACATTTCTATCCGCACCATTGACGGCAACCACATCAGCTTAGATGAACGAAAAGGAAAGATAATAGTTCTGGCCTTCTGGAAGCAAGACGATGACAAATCAAGCAAAATGTTGACGGACTTGTCCCGGATCAGTCAGGAGTTCCAGGACAAGGACGTCACTTTTCTGGCAATAAACGGAGATAAAGCCTCAGATAAACAGATACGGGAAATGGCCCTGGCAAAAGAACCCACCTGTTTGTTTGCCAGTGACCCCGATTTGACCACATACAGCAGGCTGGGCATATTGGTGCTGCCCACCACTCTGATCATCGGACCAGATGCCAAACTGGCATTTATCCAGGACCTCTACTCACGAAATTTTTATACCCAAACCAGAGCGTATGTAAGATTTCTTCTCGGGGAGATCACCCAAAATCAGCTGAACGCTGAACTCGATCCAGGCAAGTTCGTAAAAGTGTCACCAGCCAGAATAAAAGCTGAGAGATACGTCAATCTGGGCCGAGTGCTTTTGGATATAAAGGAAAAAGAGAAGGCCCGAAAGGCCCTGGAAAAGGCGGTGGAGGCCGACCCCACATTTCCGGAGCCCCATCTGCTTTTGGCCGGATTATGCTTGGAGGATAAAGAGGTCAGGAAGGCCGGGACTGAGCTGGAGCAGGCATTAAAGCTGAATCCATGCCCAAAAGAAGGAAAACTGCTCCAGGGGTTAACCTATGCCGGTCAGGGGGAGGATGGCCTGGCCATAGCCGTTTTGCAAGAGCTGGTAGAGAACAATCCTGAACCACCACCTGAGGCCTACCATCAGATAGGCAAGATTTATGAGAAACAGAATAATACCTCCGAAGCACTGGCAGCTTATCGGATGGCCCTGAAACTCCTCCTGGCCAGGTAAATAGTCCTGGCCCAGCGGATATCCCGCTGTCAGGTGTCAGGTGTCAGGAAGGCCTCAAACCCGAACACTGAAACCTGAACACTGAAACCTTAGGCATTACCATTACCGCTATGCGAATAAGATTGATTCCTTATGCTGTTGTCTTTTTCTTGATCTTCAGTCTGCCCGTTGAAGCCGGTGAAAATATTGTCACTGTGAGTTATCCCGTTGATTTGTCAGTTATGGAGTTCAACCTTCTAAGTATTTCCTTAAGCCTGCCTCAAGGTTCTGCCGATTTAATAGAGATAGAGGTAAATAACAAAAATAAGGCGAGTATCGTTCCACGCCGGAAATTCGAATGTTTCTCTGTGCCCTTGGAGCTTGGCATAAACAAAATTGATATAAGAGCAAAGAAAGAAGATAGCATTGTAGGCGAGGTTGCTTTGGCTGTTTTTCGCAGGTCCGATCTTGTCAGCGAGTATAAGAAGCCCCCGGTTGGTTTTCAAAAAGATTATTTTCATATGAAGGACCGTTCACAGTGTGCCACCTGTCATCATGTGTTGGAACCCGCGGAAGCCGACAACACGACCATAAATATCGAGACCTACGCTGCTGAAGTTTCAAAAATCAAGGCTGTTGTCCCCTCCGAATCCACCTGCTACTCATGTCACCGGGGGATCACCGCCTATCCATTCGTTCATGAGCCCAATTTCGTCTGGAGTTGCCTTACTTGCCACGATTCCCAGGCAGAGCCCAGGTATTCAGTTAAATACCCGGATCCAGAATTATGCTACAAATGTCATGTGGAGCAAAAACAAGAAAGGAGCGGCCAAAAAAACTATCATGCGCCGTATATCGCTGACAAATGCGTTATCTGTCACAACCCGCACGCATCAGAAAACCCTTATAGGCTTGACCAACCTACCTGGCTTCTGTGTGTGAGCTGTCATCCTGATCAGGGTGACGGCAGGCATGTCATTGCAGCCTATTTTTGGGGAACCAGGCATCGCAGGCATCCAACCCATGGGGTTCCGGATCCTTCAAGACAAGGGCAAGAACTCACCTGTGCAAGCTGCCACGATCCGCATGCCTCCGACGCTCCCAATTTCATCACAAAATATGAAACCATGAGTTTTGATTTATGTATGAAATGCCATATGAAGAACAAACGGTGAACCCTCACCGCATTAGGTGGTTTCGTCGCCAGAGGGATTTCCTGCGTTCCACTCAGGCCGAGCTCACCTCCCTAAGTAATGGGATAGGAAACAAAAGGTTTCGAGGTAGGGATCTTCACTCAGCTGCTCGCTGGCCAATCTCAATTCTGATATCTTATCCTGGCCTGCCGATTATCACCTGTTCTGATTTTATTAAGATGGTAGGGTCCTTCTTTAAGTATTCTTCTATCTCCTGTTTCATCCCTTACAACGGCGTGCCATCTGGATTTCTTATAATTATGGGTGGAATTTACGAGATAGGTATGGCCAGCCTTTGCGTTTATTGTAATATCTACATTATTTAAAGAGTCGTGTCTGTAATATATGTTGTATCTGTATCGGCCGTCTTCTCCATAATCCATAGCCATGGACGTGCCGGAAAAAGACACGGTTAAATGATAATCACCAGGTAGAATCTCAAGCCTGACGTTGCCAAAAGTATCTTTTCCATCAGGGCTTTTCTGGCCATTGACAGAATTGATCCGCATCCTCTCCCCTGTGCAGATAATTTGTGCAGTTTCGTCATTAGGTAGTTGCGGACCTTGGTATAATCTATAGGTATTCATGGCCAACGTACAACTTGTCAGATAGCCTAAAAGGACAATAGATATAAAAATGCCAGCCAAAAGTGGAATGTTCCTGAAATTTTTTTGCATATTACCTATCTTGAAAATGTCTGACCAGATCGAACTCCTTCTCTAAGCTCTGTTCGGTCGAATCCCGGCAACTGCATTTTATGAATAGCATGCCTTCGTTGGCGTGCCTGTTCGTGTTGTGCCTTCACTTCTTCAATCTTATTTCAGGGTCGTGAAAATACATATATCTATAAATAGCCTCAGGTCCGTGGCAATCCATACAAAAGGTGTTGTAACTCATATTCCTCAAAAATCTAAAGCCCTTTTCAGTGTTACCCTTCGCCTCTTTCCCGGCCGCCATTTCCTTGAGTGAAGGACTCCACTCATGGGCATTATGGCAGGTAGGACAGGAAATATTGCCCACATTTTTCTCCCGGCCGTCCACATCGAATAGGGGCATATAGTTTGTTCCTTCCTTACTTAATGTCGTGATGTTGGATAACAACTTTTCTGCGGGATGGGTTGCTACAGCCGGAATTCTCTTCTCTGCGATGCTTCCCTTCGAATGGCAACTAGTGCATAGTCCGTCCATTGCATTTGCTTTTTCAGTAATTGGACCGTAGGGTCTTGCCCAGAGTTTGAGCTTTGTTGGGAGCTTTATGGACCAGATGGCATGCCCCACATGATCCTGACGCTTTGACAGTCTGGCCTAAGAAGTTCTCGGCCTTGGGAGCCGTTTTACTCAGATCGTGGACTGTTCCTTCAATACGTGCTTCATGTACATGGCAGACTTTGCACAGTTCCGGTGAGGGGAAATTCGCTTTTCTCAAGAAGCTGTTCGTGGTGTCACCCTCCACATTTTGCGGCTCATAGTTTTCCAGCGGTCCGGATTTCCTCGGGTCCCAGTTGTGCGGTTCGTGACAGGTAAGGCATAAAATCCTACCGTCGTCCATTCTGTCGCCATCTTCACTGTATAAAGGAAGTACTCCGGCAACTTGTTCATGGATACGTCCGATTTTCGTTTCTTTCAAAGGCACATCAACCGGATGGGAATTATCCCCTGTGAGTTTTGCTTTTGCTGCTCCGTTCTTGTTATGGCAGCCAGTACATAGCTGAGTGCCAAAATCTCTTTCGGCAGACAGCGGTTTTGCCCACAGTCTTTTACCCGATGCTTTATGCGGTATGTGGCATGCTCCACACGGGCCTGAGACGCGTGCGGTTAATTCCTGCAGGTTCTTCTCATCCGGTGCGGTCACTTCAAGGTTATGGTCAGAAGTCATCACCTGTTTCTTGTCCTGGTGGCACGCCAGGCACAAAGTTGATGATGCTCTGTTAGAGATTCTCAAGAAACTGTTTGAACCGTCGCCCTCGACGTTCTTACCTCCGGTGTTGAGCGGGCTCTCAGGATCCCATCTGTGGACATCATGACAGCTAAAGCATTGTACCCTGCCTACAGGGTTCCGGGTTCCATCTCCTAGAAACAGTGGCAGCCTACTGGGTGTTGATTTTTCAGAAGAGAGAGCAACGTTGAGAGGGTGGGAGTATTGACCGATCTGCTTTACTTTTAAATCCGAGTCCTGGCCATGGCAGGCAAGACACTGCTGCGATGCAGACTCCCCAGGGCTCGGCGGTTTGGCCCACATCCTTTTCCCCGAAGCGTTATGCGGTAGGTGGCATGCACCGCAAGGGCCTGACTCGGAAGGTTTCTGTTCTCTTATATTTTTCTCATCCGGTAATGAAACCCGAAGGTCGTGTTTTGTCTGAATCAAACTTATTTGTTTTTCATGGCATGCTGTGCAAAGCGCAGAACCTTTGTTGTCAATGACAGTGAGTTTGTTTCCCTTGGCCCCGTGAACTTCATGGCACGTTTGACAGATTACCAGATCTCTGCTTTTAGACCTTTTGCTCCCGGCTGCAAACAGAATTTTGGGTATATTAGACGATTTTGTTCTTGTTGGGTGGCCATTATACTTCTTGAAAGCCGCCTCTTTTCTATGACACTTCTCACACAGGCTTGAATCAACGTTGTCTGTTCTAATGAAAGAGCTTGCAGTGGTTATAAGGCCCTCGGTGTCGACACCTCCACCGTGAACTGAGTGACAGGTTCCACAGTAGATTTCATCTTTATTGCTTAAGGGCAGATCGGCAGGAATTGTAACCTTCTTTGAGGGCTTTATGAATGTCTTGTGTCCATTGTATTTCCAGACCTCGTGTCTCGAATCATTGACGTAGCCGTCATGGCAGCTGTAACACATCTCTTCAGAACTGACCACACCCTGGGTGTCTTTCATAAGGACGTTTCCGGGCTGCCATTCAATCAAGGTTTCCTTATCAGTCCTGAAGTCATCCAACCACATTACATGGCAGATAGCGCAGTTCTTTTTTGAAGACATTTCTAAAGCAATTGCAGATGAACATAGTGAGAGGACTATAGAGATCGTCAATAGGTATATGTAGACTCTTGCATTGGCCATTTAAATTATTCGCTCATATTGAACGGGAAGTTGTAATTGTTATTGCAATATCTTAATTACACTTATCTTATTTTTTCTCATTTCAACCACTCGGAGAATGTCTTTCTTATAATCTATGAAAAGTCCCACGGGTGTAACGAAATGTTTTTTCTTGTTGTTTTCACAGACAACTCCGAGAAAACGCCCTGGATCGGTAAACACTTGTACCAGTCCCATATAACTATCACTGACAAACAGCCTGTTTTTCCTGTCAATCGCTACTCCTTTGGGTCGAAAAAGGCTTCCCGGGACCACACCCCAAGAGCCTATGTCATATATAAAATTTCCAAATGGATCAAACTTTTGTACTCGGGTATTGAGCACGTCTACCACATAGATCTCATTATTCTTGTTTTTCGCTAGGATGCCCGGGTAGCGAAAATCTCCAGGTCCTTCGCCAAATTTCCCCCACTGAAATTGAAAGTTGCCGCTCTGATCATATACTTTTATTTTGTGGTTATCATTGTCAGATACATAGACATAATTTTTAAAAGGAGAAGCAAGGACATCCACAGGATCAGACGGCTTTTCTTGGGGGCCGGCTCTCACTGTAAACATACGCAAGAAATTTCCCTTCAAATCAAATACCTGTATCCTGTGATTTCCTGAATCGGCGATGAACACCTTGCCCTCGTCGGATATGTCAATCCCCACCGGGTGTTTGAATTCCCCTGGGCCCGTTCCTCCCTTACCAAAGGAAGATTTCTTTCTGCCTTTACCGTCAAGAACTATTATCCTGTTGTTCACCCCATCGACCAGGTAGACATCCCCGTTGGGGCCGACAGAGATATCGCTAGGCTGGTCCGCGGTAGTGTTGATGTCGCGGAGGAACTCACTGTTGATGCAATCTATGGGATAAGAGTTGTTGGGACAAAACAGGAGAAAAAGACTTACTATAATATAAATAGGAGCTAATTTTATTGAAGTCATAAAAGAGTTATAAGAAACAAATAGTATTATTTAGATTCTAATTCCTTGGTTCTACATTACCAGGATGCTGTCTTGCTTCGGCGGTGAAAACTCCTACGATCAACAGATGCTATCCATATTAACTCATTTTTTAGCATTGGTCTTGTTGGGTTCAGATTCTATAAATAGATCCGGAAGGTAAAAATTTTCGTATTTTGTTAGCATGCCTTTTACATTCAACTGTTCCAAATCAGCAATCCTGTTCTCAGAAAATCCCAACCTTTCAAATTCTAGAATACTTTGCTTCGAGTGACACGTATTACATTCGTGCCCTTTTGGTTTTATATTCACATGAAATTTGTTCTTGACTCCCTCTCTTTGTTCGGGAGTGAGTTTGTCTCTTACTTTAACAAAGTCCTTGGCTAAAGGTGCATCCTGTGCCTGAATGGCCAATTCCAATCTTACACCCTTTATAAAAAATGGGGTGATTTTCGAAAATTTATCTTCAACTTCTATCAGATTGCCTGTTTCAGGGTCATAACTTGTGTTTAAAAACGGTCCCTTAGGATTTTCGTCAAAAGGACTATGCCACTTGTAGAAGAGGCTTGTTTCAGGAATCTCTTTGATATGACATGACTCACAAACGAAATATTGCGTATGCATGTTTAGCAGTGACCTGACCTTTTTGTTCTTGCTGTGAGGATAGTCAGAGTGGCAGATGAAACACACAGGCCGCTCATTTTCAGTCAGCTGAGGGTATTCAACGGTACGATGGAAATGTCTGTGTAACTCAAACTCTTGAAGACGTTTGGCTTCGTCCAAGATCAACGACTTCTCTTCCTCAAAAAATTTTGCTACTAGGGGCTTCAGGATCTCAGGACCGTGATGAGAAAGAGTAAGATGATGCAAAACACCTGCAAGTACTACAAGTGTGATGGCCACAACTATAAAGCCGATAACATAAGCTATTAAATGGTGGTTCTGTCTCTCGGGCTCTCCAGGCAAGTTTTAATCCACCTCCTTCTCGGGTGTTGATTCTTCTCCGGAACCATCTTCTGCAATTTCCTGCAAAATGGAAGTTGGCATTGTATTTGGAATCTCGAATTCACTTTCTCTCAAGAGATTTTTCATATATTCTCTTTCTTCTGGTATTTCTTTTAGATTGTTGATGTATTCCAGAAAGTGCTCCTCGATTTGATGTTCCCTGGTAATCCTTCCCGTCAAGAAAGTCCATTGAAAAGGAAATCTGCCCGGCACGATGTGGACATTCGCCAGGTGCCAGAAAGCCAAGACAATAAGAGCCATCACAGCCTCATCAGCGTGCATCAGTCTGGCGAGATCCTGAAATAAGGCAGGGAATCCGCCATTTGCCGGTGCCTGAAGGCGCACTTTGGAAATGATCTCAGGAAATATTTTTGCAATTATGTCAGGAAATAACAATGCCATCCCCGCGACTGCCAGTACAGCAGTGCCCCAAATTATTGCCAAATAATGAAGCTTCTGCTTGTAGCTGAATTTTTCCATCTTAGGCCGGAAGGGCTCGAGTCCCCAAAAGTACTTTACGTCATGGAGCATATCAAAAAAATCCTTAGGTATTGGGATTTGGGTTCTTTTGTAATCGAATTCGTTTTTAAGGATTTTCCGGATAGTTCCTGCCACGAGTGTAACAATGTGATATGCAGCAGTTAACATCATAATATATGCCGCAATCCGATGAACAAACCGTGCCGTGTCCGCTCCCCCAAACAATGCTATTACGTATGGTGCCCAGAAGACGTCGCTAAAATGTAAGGGCAGTCCTGTTGCGGCCAAGACCAGGAAAGTGGTAGAGACCAGAAAGTGCTGGATGACGATATGAATGGAGTACCGCGGTAGGTCACCAGATGGGTCAGATTTTACCTGTCTATAAATATCTCTGGGGATATTTCCAACCCCCTCGACAAAGGTAAAATAATCGTCTTTAGCCTGAATTTCTTCACCGGCAGCGGCAGTGTCAGGAGATATCGACATAAACGACCCCTTGAATCATTTCTTTTTCTTTTCTTTTTGTTTTGACTTGCCCCGCCATGAGGTGCCATTTCTTAACAGGAATTTGATACCGTTTTTCCTTCTGCCGAAGGTTTCAAGCAGCATGAGGCCCACCAAGCCGAAGACAGTTCCATACAAGGCGAGTGTGAGAGAAAGGTTAACAAAGAAAACTATGGGGTTTTCTTCGCGTTCCGTGCTTGGGTGGACCGCAACCTGGACAAACCAACTATTTGTTCGTGCATGGCACTGACTACATGTTTTTCTGAGGTTCTTTTTTCCCACCGTGGCCCGTCTATCATCTTTCTTATAAATATCATGAAGTGCGTTGGAAGCATGGCAACTAATGCAGTCTGCCGTCACCTCCGAGCCCAGTGTTACTGACTTACCATGGATTGATTGTTTGTAGGTTTCAACTGCAGTTATGCCCCTTTTTGAAACGTTGAGTTTTTTCATCAACTCAACATCCTGATGGCATTTAGCACATAGCGCTACGATTTCTTGTGGTGAGCGGGAGGTTTTTTTTCGCAAGCGGTGAGTCATGTGGATGTAAGCTTGGGTAACACCTTTTTCCTGATGGCAGTTTAGGCATCGACGTAGGGATTCTTGATAGTCAATCCTCTCCTCTGAAACTCGAGTGTACATCGGGTTGAGATGGCAAAATTTGCAATTGGGTTTTGCTTCCTTCAGTAGAGCGGAATCCCCAGATTGTGGCGCGTGGACACTCTTTTTGTATACCGCTATTATCTTTTCATGCGAAAATCTCTCTTGAGAAAAAGGAGTTTTTATGTGACATAGATTTGCGCAGTTAACTTCTTCTTTTACAGGATCATGAGGGATTTTTTTGATATAGGTATGGCATTCCCGGCATGAGACATTTCTGTGAACGGTATGATTATAAAGGTTTTCAGAAACATTGTAATTGATTCGTTTGCCATTCTCATCAATCCTCCCCAGGAATTGATATTTGTGGCACAAGATGCAATTGTCTTTGTCAGCCGCTTCTGCATAAAAGCTTATTGACAAGAAAGCGAATACCAACAGCAAAAGTGTAGCGCTTGTCCTAAAGTTTCCTAACGAGCTCAAATCTCAACCTCTTTCCTTTTATTTGTTCCCGTTCTGGATTTGATGACGCTCAATGCGCGTCCTACTGGAAGGCAATGTCGATTTCTTCACCCTCATGTAAGGTAATTGCGAGGGCTATCATGGGCAGCCTGAGTGGTGATTCCCTTGAAGAACTGTGCCAATTGCCGGCGGTGGAATGCGAGCATGCTAGGTCATGTAGGAAAATACCGGTTTAGGAAGCAACCACTGCATGAGGTTCTCTTTACGTCTTAAAATGGTAAAAAGATGCTGTATTAAAGGCTAACCTATTCTGAAGACATTTTCAACGCAAATCAATATACATGCCAGAATGATGTATGGCTAAATACAAATGTCATAACAAGAGGTTAGAGATTTGTAAACTTCCTCTCCATCAGTGGATGCCTGGTGAAATCCCCAGGCCTGGTCGGTGAATTCACCAGGTACGAAATTACTTTGATACTTATAAGAGAGGGAGTAAATGAATATCTAATTATCCGATACAGTACAGACTGTAGAAACACCCTGGATGGCTTCCGCCATCCAGGGTGTTCGAAACTCAGACAAGCTGGCTAGAAGCTAATCTGCATGGCTTCGTAGGGGCAGGCAGGTATACACAGTTCACAAGCTATGCATTTTTCATGGTCGAACAAGACATGCATATCTTTTCTTTCGACTGAAAGTGCTCCAGTGGGGCAGACAGAGGAGCAGGCGGTGCATTCGATGCACTTATCTTCGTTCCATTGTACGTCCTGGGCAAGAGGTTTGATATCCAAGCCCAAATCTGTGGCAAACTTCAAGCCTGCATCCAGGTTCTTCTTGCTGCCGCTGAGTTCCACCACCAATCTACCCCATTCTCTGGGGGTAATCCGGGCCCTGAGAATGTTCACCTTCAAATCATGTTCTGTAATGAGCTGATAGGTGACCGGCTGGTCGATCAGATGCGGTGGAAAGTTGAGTGTTAGTCGCTTTGTTGCCATTTTTTGCCTCCGTGTCTAGTAAGTCGCAGAGCGCAGAGCGCAAAGCGTCCGGAGAAAGATTTTTCGCCATGCGCTTGGCGCCATGCGCTTGGCGCTATGCGCCAGGCGTTATTAATTCACCGCCACCCGGGCGTTGTTGAGAATTGGCCTTTCTTGGAGCAATTTGAACTTGACCCCCGAATCCACTGAGGGCAGGGACGCCACTGTTTCGCTCAATTGGAAGGAGCCAGCCGCAATCCAGTCTTTTAGAATGTTGGCAACTTCCCTGGCCCGGGCATAAGAAGACAGCCCGGCTGTGGGCACCTTTTTATCGTTTACGGTGATGGAGCCCGATTTGAGCTGGGCGTAACTAACTTCCCCCAGGCTGCCAGGAACACAGTTGGGATAGGCCTCGCTATAATCAACAACCTGGGCGACAATGTCTTCATCTGTCACTGCCGTGTGGTTAAGAATCTCCTCATTCAGGATGGGAATGGGTATGCCAATCCCCACAGCCAAAGTGACACCATAGCCGGTAAAGGAAGCACCACGGAGCCAACGGGAACTCATCTGTTTCAGATCTCCCGTAACTGCCAGCGTGCCTGAACCCATGCGCGGGACTCCTTGATCGGTGCGGGGCACGTCTGGGTTGTGCTGGGTACCCCTGTCTACTACATAGCCGATACCACCGCCAAGGAAGATACGCGTACCCACTCCGATGGTATGGTAGAGGGGATCGTTGAGTAGAGGACTCAGTTGGCCGGCACTGCAGTAGGTGGCATTTCGCAGTTTCGGGTGGAGTACACCCATATAGGTGTGGATAATGCGGTCGGATAGGTTCACCGCCACATTGTAATTCTGGTAAGCATTGCGTATGTTGAATAGTACCGCCTCGTTCATATCCTCAAGTCTGATCCAGGTCTCCAGTTTGCGACGAGGATAGCAATCGGTGCCATAGGACCGGGCTTCGAGTCTCACATCTTTTCCCGCCACCAGATCCTCAATCAGATGAGCGCCGCCGTAAGGAAAATTGCCTGGATAGATCTTGTTTCGTGGATCGTCATCCGGTATCCCAGTGGCGCCCACCAAGACGTCAACGGCAGCAAAGCCGGTATAAACTGGCACATCGTTCATCGTCACAGTGCCGCCACCCAGCTTGATGCGAGGATTAGAGTGTCCAACATTGAAATAGGCTCCAGATGAACACATGGGTGCGAAGGTCCCGGTGGTGACCACATCCACCTCGGCTGCAGCTTTCTTGGCGCCCTTGCTTTTCACCACCTCGATAATCTCTTCGGCTGTGTACACAACCGCCTTTCCTTTTTTAATTTTCTCATTGATTTCTTGGATGGTCTTCGCCATGAAATTCTCCTCTCTTATCGATATTCATTCTCTTTCCTTTTGACTTTTTATCCCTAAAACCCCTACCGGGGCTAGTCATTATCCATAACATAAGACCACCCTCCTTTCATTACGCAGAGCGCCAAGCGCATAGCGCATAGCGAAGGACAATTGATCTTTGACGCTATGCGCTCTGTGCTCTGCGTCTACTCCCATGTACTGATATAACGTTCACCAGTATCGGGCAGAACCACCACGATGGTTTTGCCCCGGTTCTCGTGCCGGCCAGCTACCTGGAGTGCGGCCCAAGCAGCGGCCCCACTGGAGATGCCTGCCAAGATGCCTTCTTCTTCGGCCAGGCGGGCTGCTGTCTTTGCCGCATCACTGGTTTGAACCTGGATCACCTCATCCACCAGATCCAGCCGCAACACTGCCGGTACAAACCCCGCTCCGATTCCCTGAATCTTGTGCGGACCAGGATTGCCGCCAGAGAGTACGGGCGAATCCGCAGGTTCCACTGCAATTGCTTTGAAAGAAGGCTTTTTCGGCTTGATCACCTCAGCAACGCCGGTGATGGTACCGCCGGTACCAACACCAGATACCAGGATGTCCACCTTACCGTCGGTGTCATTCCAAATTTCTGGAGCGGTGGTCTCGCGATGTACAGCAGGGTTGGCAGGGTTGGCGAATTGGTCGGGCATATAGGAGTCAGGAGTTGTTTCGGCCAACTCCTCTGCCTTCTTTATCGCACCTTTCATTCCTTCGCTTCCTGGTGTGAGCACCAGTTCCGCACCCAGTCGGGTAAGAAGCTTGCGCCTTTCTATTGTCATGGTCTCGGGCATGGTCAGGATCAGCCGATAGCCTTTGATGGCGGCAATCATTGCCAAAGCTGTACCGGTATTACCACTGGTGGGCTCGATGATAGTACTACTCGGTTTTAACTTGCCCTCGATCTCTGCTGCCTCGATCATGCTCCGGCCGATGCGGTCTTTGACGCTACCCAGAGGGTTGAAGAACTCCAACTTGGCCAAAACCTTTGCTCTCACGCCAGCGGTCACGCTCTTAAGCTCAACCAGAGGTGTACTGCCGATGGTGTGACCGATGGTTGATTTGATATCCATAAGGAATTACCTCCCATTTAGTGAACCCGTATGTTTTATGAGTTGCCGTCGCGAGACCGTGGAGAAGGACGCTGTTATCCGTGGTCGCAGCAAGCAATTCATGAAACATCCGGGTTAAGGTTCCGAGTTCTTGTAAACGAGTTTGGGCGGGGCCAAGAAGACCTTGGTTCCCGGAGGTACTGAACTGGTAATCCAGACGCTGCCACCTATAACAGAACTGCGCCCAATTACGGTCTCACCCCCCAAGATGGTAGCGCCAGCGTAAATAGTTACATCATCTTCTATGGTGGGGTGCCGCTTTTCATGGCGCAGTTGCTCCACCTCGTCTTTGGGCAAAGAGAGGGCTCCCAGAGTCACCCCTTGATATATGCGTACCCGTTCGCCGATTTCGGTAGTTTCGCCGATAACCACCCCAGTGCCGTGGTCAATGAAAAAGCTGGAACCAATGGTTGCCCCAGGATGGATATCGATGCCGGTGACACTGTGGGCATGCTCTGAAATCACCCTGGGTAGCAAAGGTATTTCTTGTTGCCAGAGCTGGTGAGCAATGCGATGGACGGTGATAGCCAGCACGCCAGGATAGCTGATCACCACCTCATCAATGGTCTTGGCGGCAGGATCGCCGTCGTAAGCAGCCTGCACATCAGTTGTAAGGGTTTTGCGGATTTCTGGCAGACGCTCGAGAAAACGGATGGCTTCCTGTTGGCCACGCTCCTGGCAGTGGGTGCAGACCAGTTGATAGCGCTGGCAATCGTGCTTGATACTCAGAACAATCTCTTCAGAAAGATCCTCAAAAAGCCGAGTCACCTCCATGCCGATTGCGTACTCCAGCTGGTTGTTGTCCAGTACCTTGCCGTTGGTAAAATAACCAGGAAAGAGCAAACGCCTTGTCCGCTGAAGGATTTCCACGGCTTTTTCCACAGAGGGTATCAGCTCTGCGTCCACATGGGCGAATAGCTCTTGATCTTGGCTGGAGGTCACAAGGTCATTGATGATAGCGGGTAGCTTGTCACGATTATCGCTAGAGATCTCAATGGCCAGACGGCAGGCCTCCGTTTCTTCATTGTAAGACTGTTGTTCTGGATTCATGGTTTCCTTTCCGTTACCTCCGACTGCAAAGAGTTGCACGCCTACGTCTCGGCAGTCTTGGCGCTGATGTTGGTCCTATTTTTCTAATAATGAGTTAATCAGGCTGGCGGTAGGTTCAGGCTGCAGACGGGTCAGAGGCTGGGGAACCTTCGGGATGGTGAACCGGAAAGTGTGGCCATCGGACGCAACCGTCGGCTATAGCCGCTAGCCTTGTTGTGCAGGTGGACAAGGCAACAACAGCACGACATGTCATCCTCGCACATGACCATATCCACGCCACCACCCCCTTTCATAATTTCATATAGATTCACTAGTATAACCGAGAACGTGAGCTTGTCAAGTAGGGAATCGACAGCTCTCGAAGCTTTCTGGAAAAATAGACTTGACATTATATAGCTATATAGCTATATATACTCACACAAGAGATGGAGGTTCCAATGAGAGAATACCTGAGAGTCATGAAGGCGGCTGCTGACGGTACCAGAGTGAAGATCCTGAAGATGCTTCAGCAGAGAAAGCTTTGTGTTTGCGAGATGCAGGCGGTTTTGGGGATCAGCCAGCCCAGCGTTTCGCGCCACCTCAGGTTGTTGGAGGATGCCGATCTGGTGCGCAGTGCAAAGGACGGCATGTGGAATAACTTCCGTCTCGCTAGGCCAGAAGAGGCGAACCCATATGCCACAACAATCCTGGCCCATCTCCAGGAGTGGTTGGAAGATGATGCCTCTGTGCAGGAACTCCTGGCTGCGGCTAAGGTCGTGGATCGCAAGACGTGTGCTGCGGGATAAAGTTCCAGAGAGCAGAGAGCATGGAGCTTAGTAGCCAGGTGTCAGGTGTCAGGTGTCAGAAGACAGCAGGCAGGAGGCAGCGGGCAGTGCAGGACGACGCGGCGACGCGGGGAGGGGGAGACACGGAGACACGGCGAGAAAGACAGAGGGCAGAAGACAGCAGGCAGGAGGCAGCGGGCAGATTTTAGATTTTAGATTGTAGATTGCAGATTGGGGACAGGCAAAACTGGCTTAACAGGCTTGAGCGGCCAAGCCAGGATTAAAAGGACTTATGGCGGGTGCTGAGATCCGCCTTACGAGAATTTGGAGAGGAATTGAAATGGACGAGGCGAGTGTGATTGAAAGCGAAGCATCTTCTCAGGCGGAGGATTTCCGAGAAGAGGAAATCGAGGAAAGCCTGATCGACTGGAAAAGCGTATGGAAACCCATGGCCGCAATAATCGGTATTTTTCTGGTTTTCTTCTGGCTTCCTATCGACAACAGCCGGTTTGCCGGTGCGGTCATTGAATCCCTGGCCCTGGTCAAATGGTACGCGCAAGAGCACGTCCTTTTATGTCTGGTGCCGGCCTTTTTCATTGCCGGCGGTATCGCCTGCTTTGTGTCGCAAGCGGCGGTAATGAGATATCTGGGGCCTGCTGCGAAAAAGGTTCTTGCCTATGGCGTAGCCTCGGTCTCGGGCAGCATTCTGGCTGTGTGTTCCTGTACCATTCTTCCACTTTTTGCCGGTATCTGGAAGCGGGGGGCCGGCCTTGGTCCGGCAATCGCTTTTCTCTATTCCGGACCTGCCATTAATATTCTGGCCATAGTCCTTACCGCCCGGGTGCTAGGGCTAGAGATTGGGATAGCCCGGGCCGTTGGCGCGGTGATCTTCAGCATTGTCATCGGGCTCATCATGTATCTCGTCTTCAGGAAAGAAGAGCAAGAAAAAGCCCAGGCAGCCATGATGATGCCGGAGCCGGAGGTGGAGCGGCCCCTGTGGCAGAATGTGATCTATTTCGCCACCATGGTAGGTATTTTGGTCTCTGCTACCTGGGGAACGCCTGCTGAGCCCGTGGGGGTCTGGAATGCTATCTACAGTGTCAAGTGGCCACTAACCGGAGCCTTTGCAGGGCTACTTGGAATTCTCCTCGTCGTCTGGTTCCGGGTCATGGCCTTAAAGGTGGTACTTTCCGGTGCCGCTGTTCTGGTTCTGGCTCTTCTTTTTCCCAATGAGCCGCTCATCGCTTTCTCTGCCGGCATAATAGGTTTGACTATCATGATAACCACCACCAGGGGTGAGACCGAGACCTGGTTCCTCTCTACCTGGGACTTCACCAAACAGATCATGCCCCTACTTTTTGCCGGCGTGATCGCTGCTGGGCTTCTTCTGGGGCGACCTGGCTCCGAGGGACTCATTCCCTCCAGCTGGGTGAGCGGCCTCGTGGGTGGCAACTCCTTGGAGGCGAACCTGTTCGCCTCAGTAGTAGGAGCTTTCATGTACTTTGCCACCCTTACCGAGGTGCCAATTCTACAGGGGCTGCTGGGCGCAGGAATGGGTAAAGGCCCTGCCCTTGCATTGTTGCTCGCGGGACCGGCCCTGAGTCTTCCCAACATGCTAGTGATCAGAAGCGTGATGGGGACTAAAAAGACCTTAGTCTTCATTTTCCTTGTGGTGGTAATGGCCACGATCAGCGGTCTGATATTTGGGAACTATTTTGCCTGATAGCGGTCAGGGCTCAGGATTCAGGAGTCAGAAGTCAGGCTTCAGGTGTCAGGGAAGTGAAACACAAAAGCTGAAACCTGAAATCTGCGAGCGGACTGTTTATATTAAATGGGGGGTTAAATATGGATATCAAAGTATTAGGGCCTGGTTGTCCAAAATGCCACACGTTGGAGAAAAACACCAAGGAAGCGGTTAAGGAACTGGGCCTTGAGGCTGAAGTGAGCAAGGTCACTGATGTAAATGAGATTGTTGATTACGGCGTATTCATCACACCTGGCCTGGTGGTGGATGGAGAGGTCAAGCTTACGGGGAAGGTGGCGACAAAAAACGAGATTAAGAAGCTACTGGGCGGATAATTTTGCCCGTCCGTTGTCAGTCGTCAAAAGATTCCTATTGTAGGAGTACCGGCCACACTAAGAGGGCATTCATAGACGAGAGTTCACGGCGGCTTCGGTGAGCCGCCCTACGATGATTAGGAATGCGATTATGAGTGGTGCAAATGATATCTCCAAGATCAAGGTTGGCAAGTTCGCCGTAGGCATAGTGGGGTTGCAGGCTGCAGTGGAAGAGGCGGTTGAGGTTAGCCTGCCTTCAGATGACGAAGTGGCCCAGTACTTACTGGAGCAACTTAAGTCCAAGAACTACATCTCCCCGAAGGCCGAGTCCGAATACGCCAAAGCTTTCCTGCGGGAGTATAAAAAACACATGGGGGAGTCCATTGAGGCTGAAAAACCGCAAGGTCTTGAAGTCAAGGTGCTTGGACCTGGCTGCCCAAACTGTGACAAGTTGGAGCAAATGGTCTATCAAGTTATGGAAACCGAGAATATTATTGGTAGTGTGGAACATGTCCGGGATCTCGAAGAGATTGCTTCTTACGGATTGGTGGGTTTGCCGGCCCTGGTGATCAACGGTGAGGTGAAGAGTGTCGGCCGCTTTCCGAGAGAGAGTCAGTTGCGAGACTGGCTGGAGCAAGCGGCAGCCCATGGTCACTAGGCAGAGTGTACATTTCTGATTTCGAAATGCCAAATGCGAAATGATCAACTGGCCGAATGCTCGATAGTTGGGGCGGAGAGAATAGATGAGACTTATTGTCTTTGGTGATGTTCATGCAAACATAGTGGCCCTGGAGCGCTGCTACGAGGAAGCAATGCGTCACGAACCGGACAGGATTATTCATCTGGCCGATCTGGGCGGCTACGCGCCTTTTGTAAATGAGGTCACCGAGTTCATGATCGAGCACAGGATAGAGGGTGTTCAGGGGAACTATGACTTCAATGTGGCGCATGAAAGTGAGAATTGCGGCTGTAAATACGAAGATCCCGTGCAAACAGAGTTGTCCCATGTCTCCTTTGAGTGGACCAAGGCTCATACCAGCTCTAAAAACAAGAAATATATGAAAGATTTACCTTTCTCCATTCGGCTCGAGGCAGCAGGGAAAAGAATTCACATCTTCCATGCCACACCTATGGCCAACAACCTCTACTGGTATGAAGAGAGAAGTGAGGAATTCTACCGTCGGATGACAAAGAAGGCTGATGCCGACGTACTTATTTTTGGACATACTCACAAACCGTTCAGGCGGGAACTTGACGGTAAGGTATTCATCAATGCCGGTAGCGTGGGCAAACCCAAAGACGACAACCCCCAGACCGGATTTGTCCTTATTGATGTGGATAAGACTGAAATCAAAAGCCGCTTCATACGGCTTGACTACGATGTGGAAAAAGTTGCGTCAGCCATCATTAAAGCTGGACTTCCGCCCCTGTTTGCGGAGAAACTACGGGTCGGTGCAGGCTAGGGCTAAACAATTTGGTATGGTAATTGCCTAGTTTCCTTATTACTATGATCGAACTGACAAGGTTAGTGACTGAGGTTTCAGTGTTCAGTGTTCAGGTTTCAGCTTTTATGTTTCTTTTTCCTGACACCCGACACCTGACACCTGATCCGCCTCCGGCGGAACACCTGACAACTAAAACCCTGAGATTTGGTGCTTGGAATTTGATATTTTACAATGCTCCACCACTCCATCACCCCAGCAGACTTCTGCATGAAGGAAAGACGTCAAAAGCCCCCTCTGGGGTCGGCTCAAAGCCGGGTCCTCAGGGCACTTGGATTCTTTATATGGCGGGCACTGCCCGCCAATTTGCCGGTAGCAAACACCAGGAGAATGAACCATGACTAAGTCTATTGAAGAGGTCACCCTGCTTAGTGAGCAGGACATTTTCCTCTTCAACGAAGGGAGTCATTTTCGCTTGTACGAAAAGCTGGGGTCGCACCTGTTATCTGCAGGAGAAGGGCAGGGGACATACTTTGCAGTCTGGGCCCCTGATGCAGAGCAGGTTTGCGTTATCGGCGACTTCAACGACTGGAACAAGAGGGCCCATCCGCTTAAGCCCAGAGACCGCTCTGGGATTTGGGAAGGGGTCATACCTGAGGCAGTCAAAGGTGCCCGATACAAGTATCATATTGTCTCCCGCTACAACGACTACCGGGTGGACAAAGCCGATCCTTTCGGCATCTACAATGACACGCCCCCAGAGACCGTCAACATCGTCTGGGACCTGGAGTACACCTGGAATGACCAGGCATGGATGGCCAAGCGGGGCAATCACAACTCCTCAGACGCTCCCATATCCATCTACGAGGTCCACTTAGGCTCATGGATGCGCCTGGCCGAGCATGACAATCGCTGGCTCACCTACAGAGAACTCGCTGTCAAATTGACAGAGTATGTCCAGCAGATGGGGTACACCCATGTGCAGTTTCTTCCGGTTATGGAGCATCCTTTTTATGGCTCCTGGGGCTACCAGACGAGAGGATACTTCGCGCCCACCAGCAGGCACGGAACCCCGCAGGATTTTATGTATTTGATTGATTGCTTGCACCAGCAGGATATTGGTGTGATTCTGGATTGGGTGCCATCGCATTTCCCAACCGACGAGCATGGAATCGGCTATTTTGACGGCACCCATTTGTATGAACATTCTGATCCCCAAATAGGGTTTCACCCCGATTGGAAAAGTTTTATTTTCAACTATGGACGGTCCGAGGTGCGCAGCTTTCTCATAAGCAGCGCCCTCTTTTGGCTGGACACCTACCACGCTGACGGATTACGTGTTGACGCAGTTGCTTCCATGCTCTACCTCGACTACTCTCGCGAGGAAGGCGAGTGGATTCCAAACGAGTATGGTGGCCGCGAGAACCTTGGTGCCATCTCTTTTATGCGCCGTCTCAATGAGGAGATCTACTCCACTTATCCTGATGTTCAGACCATAGCTGAGGAATCAACTGCCTGGCCCATGGTTTCCAGGCCTACCTATGTGGGCGGTCTTGGCTTTGGTATGAAATGGGACATGGGCTGGATGCACGACACCTTGGTCTACATGTCCAAAAATCCCATCTACCGGAAATATCACCATAACCAGTTGACCTTTAGACTCTTGTATGCCTTCAACGAGAACTTCGTTCTGCCGCTGTCCCACGATGAGGTAGTACACGGTAAAGGCTCGCTCTTGGGGAAGATGCCGGGAGACGATTGGCAGAAATTTGCCAACCTGCGACTTCTGTTTGGACACATGTACGCTCAACCAGCCAAAAAGCTGCTGTTTATGGGGGGTGAGTTCGGCCAGTGGAATGAGTGGTATCACGAGGAGAGCTTGGATTGGCACCTGCTTGAACTTCCGTTGCATGCAGGATTGCAGCGATGGGTGCAAGAATTGAATCGGACTTACCGCACTGAAAAGGCTCTCTATGAACTTGACTTCGATCCGGCAGGCTTTGAATGGATCGACTGCAATGACACGCAGCAAAGCACCCTCAGCCTCATTCGCAAGAGTAGATCCACAAGTGAAATCATACTCACCGTCTTAAACTTCACCCCGACGCCCCAATATAACTACCAAGTGGGGGTACCCAGTGGGGGATTTTGGCAAGAAATCCTCAATAGTGATGCTGAAGAATACGGTGGTAGCGGTCATGGCAATTTCGGTGGGATTGAAGCCGTGCCCATTGAAATACACGGGCGGCCGTACTCCTTGAAACTCACCCTGCCGCCTCTAGGGGCAGTCTTTTTTAAAAGCGACGGGGAGTGAGATTGAAGATTTAAGATTGTAGATTTGAGATGTGGGATAACGATTTACCGTTTACCGCTAGCTTCTGGCTTCTAACTCCTGGATTCTGACTACTGACTACTGGCTACTGACCACTGACAACGGACATCTTTAGTATGGAACGTTATATCTGCATCCACGGGCACTTTTATCAGCCGCCGCGGGAAAACCCCTGGCTTGAGGTAATTGAGCAGCAGGATGAGGCCCACCCGTATCACGACTGGAACGAGAGAATTACGGCAGAGTGCTACGCGCCCAACTCGACCTCCCGCATTCTAGACCAGCAGGGGCGGATCGAGAAGATCGTGAACAACTACGCGAGAATCAGCTTTAATTTTGGCCCAACCTTGTTGAGCTGGTTGGAGGTCAATGACCCAGAGGTATATGGCGCCATCGTGGAGGCTGATGGTCAGAGCCAGCAGATATATTCTGGACACGGTTCAGCCCTGGCTCAGGCTTACAATCATATGATTCTACCGCTGGCAAACAGGAGAGACAAATACACCCAGGTGCTATGGGGCATAAGAGATTTTCAGTATCGCTTTGGCCGCGAACCAGAGGGTATGTGGCTTCCTGAGACCGCTGTTGATCTCGAAAGCTTGGAAATACTGGCGGAGTTGGGCATTCGATTTACCATTCTTGCTCCGAGGCAAGCCCTGAGAGTGAAACATATGCATGGAGGGGAGTGGGTGGATGTGGGTAGAGAAAGAATCGACCCCACCATGGCCTACACACTTCGACTGCCTTCAGGGAGAACTATTGCCATATTCTTTTATCATGGGCCGATGTCTCGTGCCGTGGCCTTCGAAAGAGTATTGAAGGATGGAGAGGCGTTTGCCAGAAAACTACTGGATGGTTTTGCAGACGAACGGAACTGGCCACAGCTGTCTCACATTGCCACGGACGGTGAGACTTACGGCCACCACCATCGTTTCGGAGACATGGCCCTCGCCTTTGCCCTCAATTACATTGAGACAAAAGAGTTGGCCCGTCTCACTAATTATGGTGAATACTTGGCGCTACATCCCCCTACTCACGAAGTTGAAATCTTTGAAAACTCTTCCTGGAGTTGTTCTCATGGGGTAGAGCGATGGCGAAGCGACTGTGGTTGTTATACTGGTGAGCATCCGGAGTGGAATCAAGCGTGGAGGGTTTCTTTACGAGAATCTTTAGATTGGCTACGTGATGGAGTTGCTGCTGACTTCGAAAACAAGGCAAATGAGCTCTTACATGATCCCTGGTCGGCGAGGAATGACTACGTTGAGTTGGTTTTAGAGCGTTCGTCTCCAGTCATAGATGAGTTCCTGACAAAGCATGCCCGACGGTCGCTTTCTGATACGGATACGGTCACGGTCCTCAAGCTCCTGGAGCTGCAGCGCCATGCCATGCTCATGTATACCAGCTGCGGCTGGTTTTTTGATGATCTGGCAGGAATTGAGACGGTTCAGGTGATTAGCTACGCAGCCCGCTGCCTGCAACTCGCCCAGGAGCTCTTTGGCAATAGCCTGGAGTCTGACTTTCTGGAAATATTGGGAAGGGCTAAGAGTAATCGGGCTAAGAAGGGAGATGGTCGACAGATTTATGACGACCTAGTGCGACCTTTCATGTTCGACCTGGCCAAGGTTGGTGCTCACTACGGAGTGGGAACCCTGTTCAATGATTATCCCGAGCAAGCGAAGGTATACTGCTACACTGCGGAAAGCCAGGATCGACAAATCCACGAGGCTGGAAGAGCTAGCTTAGTTTTGGGGAAAACTAGGGTTACATCGGATATCACCCTGGAGTCCGCCGCCTTCGCTCTTGCTGTTCTCCATTTGGATGACCACAACCTCAGCGCTGGCGTACGCGAATTTCCAGACCATCATTCCTATGATCTAATGGTTAAAGAAATGTCCGATGCTTTTGCCTCAGCCGATTTCACCGAGACAATTCGAGTTTTGGACAGAAATTTTGGTGCTTCTGTATATTCTCTCAAATCTCTTTTTCCCGATGAGCAAAGAAGAATACTAGAGCTCATGTTGAAAACAACGCTGGAGGAAACCGAGGACGCCTACCGTCAGCTTTACGAACATCATGCTCCTCTTCTGCAGTTTCTCAAAGACACGGGCAGTCCACCGCCCAAGGCCTTTTACGTGGCTGCAGAGTTGGTTTTGAATGCAGATCTCCATCAAACCTTTCAAGACGACAATCTTGACCTGAACCGAATCGAGCATCTTTTAGAAGAGGCTCAGTTGGAAGGTGTTTCCCTGGACTCGACGTCCTTGGAATACAGTTTCAGAAAAGCTCTCGAGCGGTTGGCTAGACGACTCGCTGCCGATCCTAGCGATTTTGGCATGCTGCAAAAACTGGAGGCGACAACGACACTGGTGGGCCGCCTGCCTTTTCAAGTGGATTTGTGGAAGGTTCAGAACATCTGCTACGAAATGCTGCAAACCGTCTATGAAGAATATCAGGTGCGGGCGCAACAGGGGCACGAAGAGGCGAGGACGTGGTTGCGACATTTCAACACAATTGCTCAAAATCTAACCGTACAAGTATGATCATATTATTCGCGCTCGCTGCGCTCCGCTCAATCCCGCACCGCAAGCGGCATCTACGACAAGCGGGTTCCCAGTTTCGCGGTCGCAGTCACGCCAGGGCGTGAATTCGTGAAACGTCCGGGTTAGCAGAAATGGAAAGGGACGGAGACCAATAAAATGCCCCCAACAACCGAACCGGGCGCGGATGGCTGATGGGGGCAAGGGACACCGAGCGAGGCGAAAGAAAGTAACCCCACTCGGAGACGACTCTACCACGAACTAGCGGTTCCTTGTCAATCGGAAAAACCACCATTTTTCGGTATCTGTAAGAGTGAGAAAAGAGTGAGAATTGGGTATTGCAACGAAAAGACTCGAGGCACGACTTCAAACCGAAGCCTGAGACTCATGCTTGCCTGATAATTCTACATTGAGGGCTGCTGGAGCTTGTCAAAATCCTTTTTTGGAGCAATGGGAAAGGCCCACTGATTCTTGCACTCATTGCTGCAAAAAAAATAGACTCCGGCATCGCTGTAGAGGAGCGTGGACAATTCATCTTGGTGAACAATCCTTAATGTCTTTTTGCAATGCATGCAGATGAGTTTCATTGCGGCTAGACCTCCATCAAGTACTTCGATGCTCCCCTCTGACCAATGTTGCGCCGAAGTTGGTCTGCGCCAACAGGGTCAAAGAAGATATGAAAAGGCAGGTTCCATTAAAGAGTGAGTAAGAACTCAGTTCCATCATTACGAAACTGCAAGAGTGGTGCCAGGAAATAGCTAGCCCGGATATTTCATGAATTGCTGTCGCGAGACCACGAAGATGGGCGTGCCACCTGACAACCGTCCCGCGGCACCGCGGGATTGGTTCCGAGGCGTACCTGTACGGTACGTCGCAGGGGCCGACACCCGAGGACGCCAGGAAGGACGGCCATATCCGTGGTCGCAGCAAGTGATTCATGAAATATTCGGGCTAGGGTGGAAAAAAGGAATCCCCATCGACTCGGGCCATGAGTCAATGGGGAAGGAGAAAAGAGTTGAAGACAGGAGTTGAATGTATACCTCTGTCCACGTTACTGATGTTAGCAACGGCTAGGTGTATACTTCAATAAGGTAAAAACAGTATATTTCTCAAATGAACTACGTAGGTATTTTTCTTAACCCCCCACCCGCCAGGGCCAATGGTTCTACCAGAAGCACTGCCACCATCGAGATTGTCACGATAAAACTGCTCGCTTTGGTCACCCTAAATCACCTCCTTGGTCATAATGTTCTGGTATAGACTCTTTCAATGTGGAGCATTGCTGCTGGCACTCTGCGCTTTTCTGGTTGCAATTTCGCACGCAGTCCAAACTCTGTTGTGCAGACCACTTCCAGTTATAACAACTGCGAGTACAGCTGGTGACCTCATCGCTACATAGAGAGATACATTCCTCGTAAGAGTTTGGCTGCTTCCTTGGGAGTGGCACAGGCGACTGCCATAGCGACCAGCAAGGCCATCAGCAATATAGCGGCAGGCTGCATTATCCTCATTTCTTTCTCCTGAACTCCCAAGTAGGATTTTTCTTCGCACCATAAATCTCACTATCTCCCTGGCTGCCCACGGGTAGGGCATGGTTCTTGCTGATATTTCTAGTTGTTTTCTCCATTTCGCTTGTGTAGTTTACTATATATGCAAATTCAAGCAAGGATAGAGCAATGAAAATAAAATTACTCTGGTCCCCTGTTTTTTTGCTCATGATATTCCTGGTAGTCGGATGTGCAGGAATACGTACCGATAATACCGCTAAATATAATGTATTTCCTTTCCGAAACCCTTCATATCAAGATCAAGAATTTTCTGATGTTGGTATGCGATTCACCAATGCGTTTGCTGCTGCCTGTGCCAAACATTCTCTTGATGTTACAGTAGTTACAAACGACCAATTCGATTCATCAAAAGACACGAACGTCCAAGATGCTCTAACTTATGCGATGGAGACTGGGGCCGACTATATAATTTACGGCTATGTCACCAAGTGGGCAGATAAACCAACGTTGTTGACGAGCGAGCGGGACTTTGCTGGTTTGAGCATCTTTGTTCGTTCCGTTGAATCTGGCGAAGTTGTTTTTTCATCTGAGATTCAAGCACACGGTATTCGCTACTCAAGCCATGGCTCTGGCATCTCACAACTCGGCTTAGACTACACGGGAGCAAGGGTTAACCTCATTCAAAGCCTTGCAACGGAGATGGCAGAAAAATTCTTGGGCATGTGATACCTCAAGTAAAGCAGGCCCACAAAAAACTCATTTTTCAAAGAATACTGCGGAGCTTCGGCTCTGCTTTTTTTGTTGCCACTTGTCCCTTCATTCTTGTACCCTGGGGTCAGTAAAAAACCTACAGAAGAAGTGCGAGAGAAAATTCGCTGGGAAATCGATAAGGCGGTGGCAAGAAAAAAGAAGAAGACACTCCGATTTAAAGACCCTAAGCAATGCCCCTGCGGGCACAAGCACCTCTCTTGGGGACCAGGCGACGAGTATGTTTACTGCTGGGACTGTGACAGCAACTATCCCCTCTCTGAGTGTTTCGGCTCTAGCACCGTGAGTCCTCCAAGCAAGGCTTCTGACAAGCAACTGTCTCTTTTCAAAGAGGAAGAGTTGGAGTAGTAGCCTACGCTCAAACAGTTATGGATATCGAAACACGACTCCATCCTAGAATCCTTGTTAATTGGTATGCTTTCATCAAAACCTTCCAAGGTTCTATTACAGGAAAGACAAAAGATATTAGCGTTGACGGTGCTTGTGTTTTTTCCCCTATGGAGCCCGAACTAGGACAAAGCTTTACCATTGTTCTCAAGCCTCCTGGAGCGAAGTCCATTCCCGTGATTGCTAAATTGGTGTGGTCGGATAACTTAGACATCGATGATAAAGCAGTATTCGGAATGGGCATCAGATTCATGGCAATATCACCCGAAGGTCGACAATACATTGCTTCCTTGGTAGAAAAAGAGAGAAGTAATCAGCCATTTTGACTCTGACGAAATCAAACGAGTCAGCCTCATCAGCGTCAGATGCTTTAACCCGGTCAATCTGAGTTGTGTCCTGTGGGGAGGGAATTTTCATGTGCGAACTACTTGGTCTCTGTTTTAACAAAGAGGTTACCGTTCAATTGGCCTTTTCTGGACTGAAAGCTGGAGCAACGGATAACCCTGATGGGTGGGGAGTGGCCTGGTATAATGAATACGGGACCCAAGTTATTAAAGAAGCAAGGCCAGTGGACCGGAGTCGTCTGGCCAGAAGCTTTCTGGAAGACTTGGGTGCTCGTTCAAGGATCTTTGTCTCACATATCCGCCTTGCTACAGCAGGTGAGGCAGGTTACGTCAACACGCACCCCTTTTATAGGAAGTTTGATAATAAGACCTGGGTTTTTGCCCACAATGGCACGATAGATACTGACCAACTGAGTTTCCCCCCTGGAGAGTTCATCCCAATTGGCACAACTGATTCTGAACTCATCTTCTGTAGTCTTTTGTCATGGCTCAAGCATCATGAGTTGCGCTTGGCCGATAGAAATGACTTTATTCTCTTGCATGAGAAATTAGGAGAAATAAACCGCTTGGGCGAACTCAACCTGATTTTTAGTGATGGCACCCACTTGTTCGCTTATCACGACAGGTCGGGTTACGTGGGGCTGCATTTCTTGCTGCGTTACGCTCCCTACGAGGTCGTCAGACTTCGTGGACCATATCTGACAATTGACTTAGCAGAGATCATAGATCCGGATGAACGAGGATATCTCGTGGCCAGCGAGCCTTTGAGCGATGAGAATTGGATAAGTTTTAAGCCAGGACAGTTGTTGGTTTTTTGTGAAGGGAATCCCGTTTTCATGAGTGAAAGTGAGTGAATCAGTAAGGTTAACCATCACCGCCGGATCCGCCACGGCGCTTTACTCAAATTGAAGATAGCATACCTTAATGATCACTTTTGCCATTTAGAACGAACTCCCATATTTTGTGTTGAGGCTGCTGGAGGGGTAGTGTGAATTAAGGGATGTAATTTGCGCTTTCCCGTCGAGCAAGCTTAGTTCATATTTCATGATTAGTTACAGTTTTGGCCCTCTCTCCGAACAGAAAATGTGATGTGGTCCCTTATCAGATTAGGAGGCTTGCGGAATTGGACGCTTGAGGGCACGCTGTGACACTTGACTGAGAAATATTGGTTACTGGCCACGTTTCTGATAAAATCGGTGCGTTTCTATCGACTACTTTGTCACTTCTAGTACTTTCTTCACATGAAGCGCTGTCGATGTGGTAGTAGTAGGCTCTAAAGCGGCAAGGCCGATTACTATCATATGGTCTTGCCTTAGTAATACAGTGACCTTATTCCTAACGGGGATTCTTATCGCTAAAGAGCAAGGAATGGTTAGAAAGACTGTAAGGACATCTGCGGAAGAAGCGATTGAGCGGTTTGGGACTCTGACCGCAGCGGAGAAATACTCGACTGCTTTAGAAGGGACAAAGACACATCTAAGGGAAGTAAGGTGTATCCAGCGTGCGCTGCAAATGGTTCCCTGTAGGTGGGAAGGTGCTCGATCTTCCCTGCGGAGCGGGTAGGTTGCTGCCCTCACTCACGGCGCTGGGTTTTCAGGTTGTCGCTGTGGACTCATCGCCCCATATGGTTGCGTTTGCCCGCAAACGGACGGAAGCCAGAGGATTTGGGAAAGAAACTGAGTTTCTTGTTTCCAGTATTTTTGACACCGGTTTGAACGACGATACTTTCGATGCAGTAATCTGTAACCGATTGTTTCACCACTTTAAGGAGCCGCAAATTCGCCGGGATGCCCTGAGAGAACTTCGCCGGCTCTGTACCGGAACAATTGTGGTTTCATTTTTCTGTAATCTGGCGCTTGATGCATTAGTGTCTTATCTGAAAAATGCAATTAGGCGGAAAAAGCCCTCGGACCGCATCCCAATCGGTTATGGTGTCTTTGCTCGTGATATAGATGCCTCGGGTCTTTGTATTGAGAGATCATTGGCGACGCGACCGGGAATTTCTCGACAATGGTACTTTGCTGTTCGACGTAAAGTCGTTCCTTGAAAACATTTATGAACGGCAAAAAATCGTTCTTGGTATAGCCGAAAAATGAAAAGACTTGATCGAGCAGACTATGAACGAATGGTTGCCGGAGCCAGAGTGCTAGCTGCCGATAAGTATGGAGCTAAAGTCCTACAACTGCCTGATGGTCTCATGCTCAAGCTCTTCCGTCGGAAACGAAGACTTTCCTCCGCCGTTGTATGGCCTTATGCCAAAAGATTTGAACGTGGGGCGAGAAAACTTCGTGATCGACAGATTCCAACTGTGGAAGTGGTTGGCACCTATCGGGTGAAATCTGTCAGGCGCGATGCCGTGGTTTATTGTCCTCTTGAGGGCAAGCCCCTTCGGCAAGTACTGAGAGACCTCAATAATCAAAAAGCCCTGCTCACGCGCTTTGCGGCATTTTTTGCGAGCCTGCACGAAGGAGGGATCTATTTCCGTGCAACTCATTTCGGGAACGTTGTTGTTACTCCCAATGGTGAGTTCGGCTTGATTGACGTGTCAGAGGCTTGCTTCTCCCGATCTGCTCTGAGCCTGTCAAAACGAGTCAGGAATTTTAAGGTCATATTTCGCCATAGAGGAGATCGGGAGGCTATTCTAGCCTCTGGTTTTGAATTGTTCCTGGATTCTTACCTTGAAAATTCAAGTATCCCGCTGGACGATCGCCAATCGTTTGTCCGATGGCTCTGGAGTGTAATTCCGCTTGAAAGTTCATAGAGTTGATCATTTGCTAATTATTGGACTCGATTGTTATAGAGGCACAGCCCTGAATAATTATTTAATTCTCGTGGGAGGCATCAATCGCCCTGAGTTTCTGGCAATTTCTGGATTGGGTCGTGGTGAGGCTGGAGCAGGGCAGTGTGAGCTCCAATTGTAGGATCAGACAAAAAAACAGCCGCTCATGTTGGACGAGAGCGGCTGTTTTTTATTTAAATGGTCGGGACGAGAGGATTTGAACCTCCGACCCCCTGAACCCCATTCACATGAGGCGATTTGCCCTCTTCTACTAAGTAGCTTAAATAGCTGATATTTATCGATTTGTGTATTTTCGCTTTTCCAGTTTGCTAGTCATTATCCCGACTAGTAGGGACTAATTTGACTCAAAACGACTAGTAGTGCAACTAGTAATTTCCTACTGTAAAGGTCCCCCATACAGGGGTAGACTTGGATCCCCGAGGGGATGTGCAATCCTGTTGCCGCCGTGAAAGTCTGCCAACACCCTTTTGAACTACCAAATGAAAGATGTGCTTATCATATGTTAACATTTGCAGGATTCAACATCTTGGCAAGATATGTTTAGTCCCTACCTAGAGAGTTTTACCCCATCATTTTGTGCCGAGGCCCCAGAAGCCGAAAGTGTGAATTAAGGGATGTAATGCCCACTTTGGCTGTGATTGAGGTGGGTTTACATTTCTGATCATTTTATGCACCTAAGGATCTCTCCTTGATTTACACGCCTCATATGAAATTGGGCTTCTAGCAACAAATAAGATACCATGGCTGCCTTTTTCTCTCCCAGAACCCGGGTCGTGAGAATCATTTATAGGAATAGATCTGATTTCTTACTTGACATTACCCTACTACTTATATAATAATCTTAAGAGTTTATGTGTACAATACCATCCACACTTGGCAAGTAATTTCACAGTCCGGCCTCAATTACGTCCCCGGCTGACTATGTTTTTGCCCGTTCACTACTTTGACTGATCTAAGAATTATCCTGCATGGAGGTGTGAAATGTATGCGAAAGGAAAAATTATTCTCATGGCTGTTTGCCTTTTGTCAATATCAGTGGCTGTCGGTGCTACAGACTACAAGAGTTGGCTACCCTTAATTCCCGACACCTTGGGCGGTTTGGCTCGATCAGGTGAGCCAGATGGTATTAACATGGAGATGGGCGGTCAATCTTGGTCATCTCTTCATCAAGAGTATTCCAACAAATCCAAGAAGAGAATTAGCCTGACAATTGTGAGTGGCATAGTAGCCCCGCAGGCTCAAGCTTTTCAGTCAATGTCTCACATGCAAATGGAAACTCAGGATCAAGTAGTTAAGACAGTAAACGTCTCGGGATATAAGTCGCTATTTCAACTAAGCAAAGCTGACAAAAATGGTAGCCTGATGATCTCTGTGAATCAACAAACCTTGGTCGTCATAGAGGCGGAACCCATCACGAGTGAGAAAGAGTTACTCCCTCTGGCAGAAGAGGTCCCACTCAAAAAGATCGCCACTCAGGCCAAATGAAGGCTAAAACACAAGCTGGCCCGCTGGAAGTTTATGTGTCCTGTTTGTATACAAAGTGAAGCTTATTTTGACCTGTCCCTGTATTTTGTGCCAGATTAAATTCCAGCCAAGTGTGGATTAAGGGATGTAATGTAAAGTCCACTTACACCCGCCAGTACTGCCCACCTTACTCTCTCCTGGTTGCACACCGGTAGACTGAGGTCTGTCCTTGCTTGGTTATCAGTGTGTTGCTAAAAACTGGCATTGTTTGACAATCCTTGACACCTTAGTACCCATTATCCCCGCAGCGGTTTAGCAAATGCTATGGATCTAACTATAGGTAAACAATGAGAAAAAACTCCTTTTTTTCAAACTGGCACGGTTCTTCCAAAGTATCTAATCTAAAAGAACCTATTGCGAGGACAGCAAATGAGCACAGAACAAGTAATCAAAGCTAAACTCAAGTGGCCCGTTTCCATAAAAGCTAACGGCAATTCCTCAGATGGAGTAACGCTCAACTTGAGTACAAATGGAGCATACATTAAGTGTGCAAAACCGCTCAGGTTGAGTGAAGTCTTTGATATGACTATTCAAGTCCCCAATTCGAACGATTCTATAGAAGCTGAAGTTGAAGTGGTCTTGTCAAATGTCTACGGACCTGATGATGAAATTAGCCCTCGTGGGATGATTGTTCGCTTTTTAGAGCTTTCCAGCGAAGACCGCCGTATCATAGCTAAGGCAATTTTTAAGCATCTAGAGTCGGACAAGGAGACGGTAGATCCCAAGAAACTGCAGACTCTACAAACTTTGACAATAGACCCAAATGAAATTGGCTCAGAGGCCGCTTGAACGTGAATGGATGACCTCTGGCCTGATAGGGTGTCGCTATAAAACTAAAAGCATTAGATATTGTCATATTGTTCGCAATACTCCTCGTCATGGCTGGAGTATTCGCTAACGCTTTTGTTGGTGGATAAATCGGTTCCAGTCGTTGGCTAGGCAAGGTGCTCACTCTCGTGGTGCTTTCTCCTACCAATATTGCAGTGAGGAATTGAGGTTTAGTTACAATGAGACTTCCTTGCATCCAGTGCAAAAAAAACATTTTCTCCAAGCGACTTTTTTGAAGTCCTCTACTGCGATGAGGGGATATATTTCTTCTGTAGTGGGTACTGCAGGGATAATTGGGCCTCTGATGTTGCCCTATTAAGCGAATCAGAAAACCTACAACAATCCCAGCATAAACACATCCATTTCCCCAAAACCCCTGCGGAGCTTCGGCTCCGCTTTTTATTCCAACACTCCAGGCTGCCCACTTGAGGAGGTATCACGCTTTCGTCCTCCCGCTGCAATACGGACACCTCCCATAGCCCTTACTCCTGCTGTTTATGATAGCCTCCCACTCATGTCCCTTCTCACACCGCCACCAACCCCTTTTACTGCTACCAGGCATCACATCTCTAGGTGTTAAGCTACCATTCTTTTCAGAATGCCATTCACCAGCCAGGGGAGGGTTGACGGTCTGTAAACAGTTATCTTCGCCTACCGTCCGCCCCGCACAATACGGACACCCTCTGCCCCTGTTCCTGTTGGAAATTGTGGCTTCCCACTCATGGCCTTTGACACAGATCCACCAGGCTTTCTTGTCAGAGTTTGGAGTGACATCTGTGGGGGTTAAATTTCCATTCCTTTTCGGGTCCCATTGCTTTGCCAGCTCAGGGTTAATGGCCTGCAAGTTGTTTTCAGCGCCTAATGCTCTTCCAGCACAGTACGGGCATCCAGTGCCGCTATTTCGGTTGTGCACCACAGCTTCCCATTCGTGACCCTTGGTGCAGGTCCACCATACCCTCTTAGTAGAGCCTGGAGTAACGTCTTTAGGGGTTAGAGGATCGTTCTTCGTTGGGTGCCACTGACTGGCAAGAGTTGGATTAATAGTGTCTAGGCAGTTATCGATACAAACTCTGTACCCAGAACAGTAAGGGCATCCAGTCTTGCGGTAGTTTCTGTCAGTGACCCTGGCTTGCCATTCATGGCCTTTGGTGCAAACCCACCAAACCTTCTTGTTTGAGCCGAGGGTTAAATCCTTAGGTGTCAAAGGGGCATTCTCTGTGGGATGCCATTCCTTGGCAAGCTCGGGGTTATTTTTGAGCAATGAAGACATGACCCGTAGGCATATATCAGGTTTTTAAAACAAGTGTGTCAGGAGTAAGAATCTTAACCAAGAGTCGTACCTCTTTTACTCTGGGCTCTCCTCTTCTTCACTGGCAGTCTCGTCAACGGGAGCTTCTTCTTCAACATCCTCTGAGACGGCGGACTTCTCTTCTTCACCACTTTCAATGGTATGGAGTGCCTGTTGGAGGTCGTTAACTGTTTCACTCAGCATGACCTCTGCACCTTGAAACCAAAGTGAATTTGGGTTGGACTTCTCCGAGTTGAGTACTCCAGCACAGGAGTTCTTTAGTATGTAGAGTTTGGAAACAATTTTCTCTACGCTGTCATAGATTTCACCATGCTTGCTCATCTGCTCACCTCCTTAAGGGTATTATTAATATCATTGCTGTTCGGTTAGGTTACTGGGCTGGAAACCCAGAACCTGGTTTGAAGGAGACCACCAGTCGGTCCTCCCCTGAAATGATGTCGTACGGGAGTCCCGCCTCGGGTATTAGATCAAACACTATCCGGACCTTGCTAGTGTACACACCAATCCGCACATCCTTAACAGGTGGCCCTCTAAAACTCAGAGTATCCTTTATATCAGTGGCTTTGACTCCCATAAGATCCAACACCAGTCGGGGCGGCCTGGTCAAATGAAAGGAATCGTAATCCGCAAGGCTTCCGTTGGCAATAATGTAGTACCTCAGCTCTTGTTCCATCTTTAACTGATGAATACTCAAGACCTTTGTGGCAGAGGGTAGCGATGATTTTCCTAAGGGTTTGGAGGGAGGTATCGGTTTCTTGGGAGAGGGCTTGGGTGTGGCGACCTCCCTTGTAACGGGAGCTTGCTTAACCTTTGGTTCAACAACCGGCTCAATCCGGATAGGCTCGACGTTGGTCATATGTTGAGCCGTATTGAAGCTGACCCAAATCTCTTTTCCTTGGCGAGTGATTTTGTACGACGCATTTTGGTTCAACCCAATCTCGACCCGGGTTAAAGGTTGGGGTTCATGAATGATTTCTGCGGTTTTGATTGTATTTATGACTTCGTTGTCTACGGTAAATGGCTTCGGGTTCATCTCATTTAAGGTATTAGGTAGATCTAGCACCAGTCGTAGAGGATCTACCACCTTAATGGCTCTGTAGGACACAGATTGGGGTCCTGTGAGGATGGCGTGCCACTGACCTTTCTCATGAACCACCGTGATTTCACTAAGTACTTCAGGAGTAGCGGCAACAGCCAGAGTCAAGTAACTAATGACCCACAACAGCCATAGCAAGAGAAAAATCCAGCTTTTCTCAGGGTAATAGATCCGACGGCTCATTGATGGCTTCTCCGTCTGAAGATTAGGTGCACGAGGACCTATTTATAATCGTCTTTCAAAAATGTCTCAACCAATTTTATACATAGCAATTCTTGTCCAAATAAACATTACATACTTTAATCCACACTTTTCCTCTTGAGAGCAAGCTACAATATCTTGGTTTAAACTACAGAAAATGCGGAGTCCTTGGCTCCACTTTTTTCTTCTCAACACCTTGTGCTGAGATTTCTAGTGGGGAAAGTGTGAATTAAGGGATGTAATCTACACTTTCCTATTTGAATGGGTGAGTTTACCCATCTCATCATCACATGCACTCTCCCCTTTCCTTGACTAACCTCTACTCATATTTAGATATTTCTTTATGGCAAATCTATTTCAGTCTCCAGTCAGCACTTGGCGAACTGCCCACCTAGAGTTTGGCCATTTGACCAAATTTAATGATTAGGCAAAATAGATCTCCCAAGAATTAAAATCTCTAAGTATTTGTAACTAAAATGTTTTTTCCCTTTTTGACTATTTGGCACCAATCCTGCCTATTTAACATCAAAACAGCAACGGAGAGAGCACATTGGGAGTGGATGCAGTATGCGCTCCTAAGACGAATTGAGGAAAAGGTAAAAGTTTATAGTGCCCAGAATCTGACTCAGGAAGAACTCCGTTCGTTGGTGCCGAGTCTCCAAGAGGAAGCGGCTTAGAGGCCAAAGGGACCTTCAATGATTGCGTTGGTTGAAATCATACTGTTATTTGCACTCGGGCTTTTTGGGATCTTATTTGTGACTTTTCTACGCTTACTTTTCAAAGATAGCGATGCTGTAGAAATAGATCTCCTAGAGATTGAAAAACAGGATTTCGAAGTTCTATTGTTGGGACTCAGACTAATATGTGAACGTTGGGTGCGTGTAGTTTAGAAGGGAGAATGATTAATGACAGTGCAGGGAGCAAGACGGCTTGCAGTGCGCATTCCGGCAGTAGGTTGGGAAGCTAATATTTCCTCAGGAGATAGTGAGAACACAGAGGCGAAAATTGTCAATCTCAGTACAGGGTGGGGGCTTATTTGATGACTGAAGCTGAATATCAGTTAGACTCAAAGGTCAACCTGTGGATCAAATCATCTCAAATATCCTTTTTCGTAACAGCTATTGTACTTCGAAACGACCCATATGGAATAGCGGTTCGTTTTCTCGATCTTTGCGAATCTACTAATAGTTCAATTTTGGAAATAATTTCTCGATTCTTATCAAGAACAAAGCCAGAAAGTTCAGTTGAGGAAAAGACTTCTGTTTGTACTGAGGGTTATTTGGAGCTCAGCTGTGATTTATGACGATTGAATCTATCTAATAGTGCACTATATATACGGCACAGACAGTTGAAACTGAGGTCTAAGGGGTAAAAAACTTCAGCATCTGAGGAGAGTACAAGAGCCATGATCGGCTTAGCACAAACTCAGAGTTTTGAAATGATGAAGGTATTTCTAAGCCCGAGTGGAAGAACCACTGTGAGGTGTCCTTTCTGTGAAAAGCACCATTGCAAAGAGGTTCCTAAGTATCTTTACAACAAACCGGTTCGGGCAGAATGCAAATGTGGCAAGTCTTTTCCCGTTTTATTCGACAGCCGAGGAACATTTCCGCACAGAGGTGCAGTTGGCAGGAGAGTATTGGGATACATTCGGTGAAAAAGACCTCATGACGGTAACGACCCTATCTACTTCTGGCGCAGGGCTTGAGGCAGCTTGCAGCACGCCTGATGTATCTGTAGGGGAAACCATTAAGATAAGCTTTTGGCTTAACGGCCCTTTCAGTAAACTTTGGATCAAGACAAAGGCAATCGTAAAACGAATCGATCGCAATAGATTAGGCATTGAATTTGTTGGTCTGGATGAGCACCAGCAAAAGTGCCTTGGATTTTATCTTATGCCCTGAAGTAAACACTTGGCTGAGAGTCCTAAAAACTCTGAGAAAATCGCCACCTAGCAGCAAAGAGGTAAATCATGACACAAGAGAGACGCGATCTACCCCAGAGCTAAGATTAAGTGGCCCGTTAAGGTAAAGACCGATAAGGGAACCATGGATGGAGTAACGTCAGATGTCACTCCTAATGGTGTCTTTATCCATTGTCAAAAACCGTTAAGACTAAATGTAGTTTTTGAAATGGCCATTGACATTCCCAACTCCGAACACTCCATAACAGCTAAGGCGGAGGTGGTCTGGTCGAATAGATGGGGCCCCAGATGACGAAATCTCTCCGAGGGGGATGGGTGTTAGATTCGTAAAAATATCCAGTGAGGCTCGAAAATTTATCGCCAGGTCAGCGATGAGCAATCTCAAGTCAAATGAAGTCGCGCCCGAATTGTTACAGACTCTACAGACTCTAGTCATAGAGATTGACGAAACTAAATCACAAGCCGCCTGATAGCAAAAATATGTCTTCTCGCCTGCATTCAAGTGACAGATATTGAGAGTCAGTATTGCGGCTTTTACTCTTCCATCCTGCCCCCATCGGCTAAGTTAGAAGTCGGTGCAGGCTTTCTTCCAAGATGCTAAATGGACTGAAACCATGCAAGCCAAAGTCTTGGTAGTGGATGACGAAAAGGGTGTAAGGGATTTGCTCCACAGTTTTCTGAAAGCTAAAGGATACCAAGCAATTTTGGCGTCAAACGGCAAGGAGGCCATTGAGTTGGCAAAAAGTGAGAGTCCGAATGCAATTCTCTTGGACTTTAAGATGCCCGGTATTGATGGAGTTGAGACTTGCAGAAGATTGAGAGCAGAGGAACAAACCCGGTATATCCCAGTCATTATGGTAACAGCGTTCGGAACCACCGAGACAGAGGCGACTGATGCGGGAGCTGATGATTTCGTCAACAAACCGTTTGAACTGAAGGACCTTGCCATCCGAATAAAGTCGGTTCTCAGTATCGGGCACATTACCGATCAAGCAGAAAGACTGATTGCCTACATGGATCAACTGGAGAAGAATCACTCTGAGCAATTGCCCCAACCAACCTAGTAAATAAACTGGAGGTCCACTGTGTTACTTTTCGAGGCTACGTATTTCCTTTTGTTATAGGTATGGCAGTTGGCTTTGTCTTTTCAAACATCATACTTTTCAGCAACAAACTCGACCAAATCCTCTAAAAAGATAGGTGGAGCAGGGTTGAAGCGTTCAACTCCCCTGTGGTAAGGTGTTCTGCGGGTAGGGGCTTGCTGATCTCCCCCTGCCCACTCTGAGCGTGCCCTCACTGGTCGCCGCCCTGGTCAGCGGGGGTTTTTTTGTTGCATCTTTACCCCTCATTCTTGTAGTTTGAAAGCAGCTCAAGACCTTCAGAAGAAGTACAAGAGAAACCGCCCAAAAAATAGTCCCTTATAGCGAGGGCTACCGATGGAAGAAGAGCGCCGCCAACATCAAAGAGGCAAAGTCAGTTGGTCTGTCACAATTCAGACCGAAGAAGGCACTATTGAACGGGCTACATACAACATAAGTCCCGATGGAGTCTTCATCCGTGGTTTGTCTCCCCTTGAGCTGCATGAAGTCGTTGATATGACGATTAGTGGCCCTGACCATCCCATAACCGTCAAAGCAAGAGTGGTCTGGTCGAGTAGCCAAGTTCCCCCTAAAGAGGATATGCCACGTGGTGTGGGTGTCGAGGGCATTAATATGTCTGATGAAGACCGAGAAATCATCTCCTCTTTCGTTGCAGGTCTTGATTTTGCCGTGTACTTGAAATCTACAACCTCGGATGAAGATGATAAGAGCATAATAGAGGAACAGAGTATAATAGAGGAGCAGCCAGTAGAGGAAGAGAAAGAAGACAGGAATCAACCTACTCTGGGGCCACCCAAGAAGTGTCCTTGCGGTCACGTGCATATTTCCTGGTCAGCAGATGAGGACTATGTTTACTGCTGGGATTGCAACAGAAAATATACTCTCGTTGAGTGTTTCAGGTCACAAAAAGGTAGTTCTTCAGTTGATACCGAACCGAAGGACTAGTCCGCATCGCTGACGATATCAAACGAGTCAAAGTCCATCCTGTAAAATGCTCCAAGTGCAAAGCCAATCTGATGGTAAAGGCCAACTGAGAAAATATGTCCTGTCTGTTGGAGTTCGTTGCCCAAACCTGTGAAGCGTTGACAGAACCATATATCTTGTAGCAGACTAAATTTCAGTAGAGTGTAGATTAAGGGATGTAATGTGAACTTTTTATCTCATCGAGGTGAGTTCAGGTTTCTAATCAAAATGTAATATATTTTGCTCCTGTTTGTACTCTGCCCCAAGAAGTGTTGAATCAATATCATCAGCCCATAGTCTGCCTTATACTCAGCTAACTAAGATAATCTTTCTAAATCCTTGTTAAGGATAAGTCCCTTTCCGAAATCTCATGTATGTGGACAAGGGAGATGACAAGCTAATTTGATGGCTCCTCAACAGAATGTGTGCTGAGATTTTGGTAGATCAAGCTTGCCGAGTCCGTGAATCATAGCCAACGAGAAGGTCTCTTCCGTCCTATAACCTCGAGCCCTGTGGCTGATTGCTTTGGCATTGTTATTCATGGCTTCCACGGAGGCATTATTGATTCTGAGATCGAAGTAAGCGAGGATTCCCTCTTCATGGCGTCTGAGCATCCAGGCGAAATCTCTAAGAGGCTTCATTCGACTGTGAGTAGCCCACCAGAACCAGCGATTCAGATACTTGGCAGCCCAGCCTCTACGCTTGTAGTCCCACAGCTTTCTGAATAGCTCTTTAAGCAAGTAGGCTTTGACAATTTTCAGATTCATATTCAGCAGATCCGTCAGAGAAACTTTTTGCTTATCAGTAAGGTTCCAGGGGTTTTTAAGCCAGATGTAGCGGGTACCTTTGAGAATCTCAGAATCAGTCTTGGCCAGGGCTTTGGCTTCCATCCTTCGCACCTTGTCAACGGCTTCTATCAAATGACGAACGATATGAAACTTGTCGAACACAATTACCGCTTTATCGCAATACTCCTGGATAACATCGATGTAGCTTTGCCACATGTCGCAGCACACACCCTCGATGGCAGCAGTGCGCTCTGGGCCCCACCATCGAAAGAACCTGCGAAGCGAGTCCTTATCTCGATGGGCGCCAGTCCAGATGAGTCGTTTCCTTTCCAGATCGTAAACCTGGGTATGGTAGACATGGCCTTTCTTTCGGCTAATCTCATCGATACCTATCAACCTGACATCCCGGTAGTCTTCCCGCTGCCGGCCGTAAGCGACAGCTGCATCCACCGCGCTTCTGACTGTGTTCCAAGAGACATTGAAAAGCACGGCCACCTGATCCCAAGGGAGCAATCTGGACCAGAAGGAAAGCACGGTGATGAGGGGGAAACTGATGGCCTTTTTGCCCATGCTCCAGGGAATACGTTCCACCTTGATTCCGTGTTCAGGACATCTGACTCGCCTGGGATGGTAGTAGAGAAAGACAGCGATACCCCACAGGGAGACGTGTCGCCAACGCCTCTCTCTGAGCTTATCCTTTCTACGAGACCGCTTGCCGCAGATGCTGCAAGGCAACTTCCGTCTTCTCTTGACATCCAGCTCGATCCTCAACTCGTTGTTGGTGAGGTTGGTGGAAACAACACGATGATCCTTGATTCCCAGAGTGAAACGTACGATACTGGATACGAGCATGAGTCATCCCTCCGCTATTTAGGTTTTGGTTGCAACCTTCTAAATAACGGATTTGACTCATGCTTTCTACTTTAAAAGGCTCATTCGTAGCACACATTCTGTTGAGGAGCCATAAAACGAGTCAAACTCCATCCCCTCAAATGCTCCAAGTGCAAGGTCAGCCTCATGGTAAGGCTAACTGAGAAAGTGTGTCCTGTTTGTGGAAGTCAACTACCAGCCCGAAAGAAATAGCCTTCTGCACAACAATCCCCGCTCCCGAAAGAGTCTGTTTAGCTTCCTTCCTAACCCTATTGCTGTATGGCTAATCCCCTGGCATATTTCCTGCACTTGTGAGTTTAGTGAATAGAGTGAACATCACAAAGGGTATTTTCGCATTCACTAGCTGTGTTCACATTTGTCATCATCGCATGGATTTGTGATTAAATGCTGTGCAATCCTAATAGCCGAAAATCATCTCCAATTTGGTTCTCACACTATGAGTCAAACCCTTTTCATAGACTCATTCCCCATATATCCCCAGTTTTTTCATAGGTAGTATCAAGTTTAGACAAGTAATTTTCGGCCAGGGATAGAACATTAGGCTTTGTAAAAAAGAATTAAGCACTCTATCAAAACGGATAGCCCTATTGAAGATACAGTAAACGACGGCTTGTTGATTTGCTCTCGAATTTCCTTGACAATATCGGAGGGAGGTCTGAAGATCGTATAAGAATCATGACATGGGGATATAAACGAGCACAGGAGGTATTCTCAATGGTTGCAAAACTGCAGGAAAGCATTGTATGGAA
>PVMK01189217.1_pt2 | contig 69131 bp, 67 predicted proteins | sample 1853481 | NCBI WGS metagenome assembly PVMK01 (sample SAMN08533507, study PRJNA380276) | Marine sediment metagenome, whole genome shotgun sequencing project.
ACCAGTGGCATGCTCATAATGGCGCCCGTGCCCAAAACGAACTGCCTGCGATTCAAAATCCATTTAGTTGCCATTACCCGCATTCTCCAATTAACCAAATCGTATCAGCCACTCGCATATTAGTGTAACGCATCGATATTCAGCCAGTGGCAGGATACAAAACTCGCGAGAACAAGTAGGCGGATTTTCGTTACAAGAGCACATTGCTATCAACGCGTGATAGCCTGACCGATGAATGAATTGATCTTTCGTCCAGCGACCGCGTCCGACCTTTCCGACATAGTAGCAATGCTCGCAGACGATGAGCTGGGCCGCCAACGTGAAGACCCCTCGACTCCTTTGAATCAAAAGTATCTTGACTCATTCGCTGCAATCGATCAGTGATCCGAATCAACTCCTTCACTGTTGTTGAAGACGATGGAGTGCTGGTCGGCTGTTTGCAGATTACTTTCATCCCTGGTCTTTCGCGGCTCGGGATGTGGCGTGGTCAGATTGAGAGTGTGCGCATCGCGACCGGGCACCGCGGCGAGGGCCTTGGCCGCAAGATGTTTGAGTGGGCGATAAGCGAGTGTCGCAGTCGCGGCTGCGGGTTGGTTCAGCTAACGTCAGATAAAAGTCGCGCGGATGCTTACAAGTTCTATGAGTCCCTGGGATTCAAAGCAAGTCACGAAGGCATGAAGCTTACGCTTTGAGCAGATCTGTGTAGCTAAACTTCGCTACGGCGATTCTTGAACGAGACCCATCCACCGCAATCTGAAATATCCGGCCATCCATTCTCCCTGATCAATTGTTCGGGATAAAACATGGCCGTCGCCGTGCGACCATCGTCGAGCGAGATATCTGCCGGATACATATCGGGTGGTTCGGTCGAGACAAGATAGTCGAATGAATCTTCAGACAGCCTGTAAAGTTCTCCTGGAATAGATACTCCATTTGCAGTGACTTCGTAGATGCCGGGATGCCAGCCGTCCTTAACCGCGTGAATGCGATACGCATCGATCGTTCGGGCTTCACCCAGGAACTCGGCACCCTGCAAATTTTCATGGTCCGGCTGACCACGAAGCGCGGAGCCACAGATAAAAACTGTATGTGATGCGTGTTTGGTCATCGCATTTTCCCTATGCAAATTCCCATCAGGTATAAGCAATACAGTTGGTGTTGCCTCGCTCAGTTAACTGGCTGGCCAGCCGTCGGCAAGAACCATGTTGGTGGTAGCGGCCTGGTGCCTGATCGCGGCTACAGCCTGGTAGCCCGGATCGCTCAGGAATGCTTTGGCCTTCTCCCTGGTTGGAAACTCGACAACGACCAGGCGTTGCGGGCGCCATTCTCCTTCCTGAGTCTCAACCTCGCCGCCCCGAACACGATAAATGCCGTCATGTTTCTCAATGAATGGCGGCGCCTTGCTTACATACTCACGGTACATTTCAGGATCATGTACCGTAATGTCGACGACCAGATACGCGCTCATATCAGGGTTCCTCCGAAAATTCCTAGGCTATATTACAAAGATTCTGTGGGTTCAGCGAACAGTCAATATACTGAGAAGCCGAAAAGCTACAGCCGCTAACAGCCTATTTTACCTGCTCGTCTGTGGCAGGTATACATAATACGACGGAACCTTCTTACTGCAATTATCGTGTAATAGTTAAACGGATGAAAAATGTGTGTTTGTTTCAGGACAGCCACAGACGCGTCAAACAGGGAGGTATATTGTGACCAGTCTTCTTCAGCAGCTCATAGAGTTTTGGATGCCCACTGAATTCAGACAATGCAGGCGAGTTCTGATCGCGGGTGAATACGTCATGCTGACCGAGCGACAGGCGCGCCGCTATGAGGAACTTATACGGACGAAAGGCTCACGCTAGTTTTTGGCACTAGCGATGCCTTTTCGAGAATTGCACTAGTTGCGGTCTGTCCGGGGCGCTGAAATTAATGTCACGTTTGAGCCATCCGGCGCCATCGTGTAAATCTGCCAGACATTATCCAATGTCGAGACAAAAGCAATCCGCTTCCCATCCGGCGACCAGGAGGGTTCAAGTTCCCCGGCACGCCCTATGGTGAGATTAGTAACATTCGCGCCGTTCGCATCCATGATGAAGATTTCGCTTCGCTCTTCGAGCGCAGAGGTAAATACGATACGAGCGCCATCAGGTGACCACTCCGCATCATAGTTATCACCTTCTCTTTCGGTAATTCGAGTCACTTCGCGACCATCCGCGTCCATAACATACAAATCTGTTCCGCTATCCCGATTCCGGTCGGAGTTGAAAAGAAGTTTCCTGCCATCCGGGGACCAGGCTGGCCACCGGTCCCGCGCAGTATGATTTGTGACGTTCGTCGGATCGGAACCGTCTGCGAGCATCGTATAGATCTCACCATTGCCATCACGTTCTGTATACCAGGCTACCTTCGAGCCTGTGGGTGAGACTGCCAATACGCCGTCCCGTGAAGGATGATTGGTGAGGTTTACCGGTGCCGTCCCGTCTATCTCCAAAACGTATACTTCGCGGTTTTCCAGCAAGTCGGAATAGAAGAAAATACGCGATCCGTCTGGCGACCAGGCGGGGTTGCTGTCCCTTACGGTATTTCGTGTAAGACGACGCGGTGTCGAGCCGTCGGCTTTCATCACGTAAATTTCCCAATTCCCGTCGCGATCGGAAACGAAAGCAATCTGCGAGCCATCTGCTGACCATGCAGGGAAAAATGCATGCTGTGAAGGCCGCGCTACGTCTTCCTGAGCAGCTGCCTGGGTCGAATGTTCAGCATCGTACTGTTGGCAAGCCGGGGCGACTAACGCAATGGCGATTGCAGCGATGATCTTTGCTGACTGGAACCATTCAGGCAGTTTCCACTTCATCGAGTCACCATTTCCTCTAGTTCATAGTCTGAATTCTTTGGCGAAAAGGTACCGTATTTATTTTCGAGTACTTGCGAAAAACAAATCCGGTACCTTTTTTTATGTTGGCTCTACAGGCTAGCCAGTGCCTTAACGGTTAGCCCGAACAGAAAAAACAAAGTCACTGCGCCTAACAGGAAGGCTCTTAGTCGGGCCGGTACGTAGTTGGTGGTCACGTGCACATACGCGTGTACGTAGCGCGTGGCGACAAAGACCCAGGCCACTACCAAAATGATCATCGTAACGGCATCGATGCTTGCCAGCACCAGGCACAGTACATAAAAGATCACCGGGAGCTGAAATTGGTTAGCCAGGCTTTTCGATGTCAGTACTACGGGTTTGCTCCAGGCTTCATTATTCATTGCCGCCTTTTCCCGGTCGAAATTGCCCGACTTCACATCAGCCGATTTGCGTTTGCCGTTGAGCAACAGGACCACAATGGGTATTAGTAACTGCGCCAATACGGGCCAGTAGATTAAGTGCTTAGCCATTTTTCTCTCCGTTTTGCAGCTACCCGGATTTATAATTGTTAGAAATCAGCACAGCGACACGCTATCGCCTGTGCGCAGATTGCCAGGCGCCTGAACGGTGGCATAGACACCGGCGCATGGGAATAAACCGGCATCGGCAACCTGAATTCTGTTATGGAGTACCAGCGTACGAATAACTTCGTTGTCCCGTGATAATTCGTCTTGTGCAAGCGTCGTCATTACACAACGAGGGTCTGGCATCGCCACATGAAGCCGCATGACGTTACCAATTGCCAACTCGCGACCAATCCAATCGTTCTCAACAAACCCGGCCTCTGTTGTATCGATTATCACGTTCATCCGGAACCGGCGTTCATCGAAATTACTACCGGGCTGCAACTGGCTGAGCTGATCAAGAGTAGATGTCGTCAGCACGCTCGCCGGGAACAAATCGAAGAACGAGCCAACGGGAACCGGGGAGGGAAGACCAGCTTCGGCGAAGAATGCTGAACCGAGCTTTTGTTCGACTTCAGCGTCCTGGTGACCGCCCGGATCCGCATCCTTAACGTCCGGGTGATACTGATCAATAGTAAAGTCTTCCGGCGCAGCCTTGGACAAAGTGACACCACGCCCAAAAAAATCTGAAAGAATCCTGTCTACGTCACTTGAATCGCTATTAACTGTCGTACCGTCCGGCAAAGTGATCCGAACCGGCGGCAACTCACCCTCCAACTGTGGCGGCTCTACATAGTCGGCTTTGCAGTCGAGCAGATCGGGAAACAGTCGTACGCTTTTCGCGCTCGCGACCTTGCCGGTTTCCGTATCAATCAATGCGTAGGCGCGATCGCCCAGGAGACCATGTTCCGTGAAATGTCCTTGTTCGATCCGCTCGCCTTTCATGGACTTTACCGGGAATAACCAAATCCGGGCCACGGTCCCGACATTCGTATTTGTCGCCATCTAAATCCCCCCAGGAAGCGCTGCCAGCGATTCCGATTATGGTTGTTATGCGTTTATGGCCAGCTGTTTCAATACAGCTGTGGTATCCGGCCTGACGCCACGCCAGATATAAAACGACTCTGCCGCCTGTTCGACTAGCATGCCCCAACCCATCACCGAACGAGCAGCACCTTGTTCTGCTGCCCAGCGGGAAAAAGGTGTCGGCGTCAGTCCGTAGGACAGGTCATAGCAAATCGTGTGCCCGGCTATTGCCGACTCCGGATAGGGTGGGTTCTCGCCTTTGAGACCCGCCGAAGTTGCATTGATTACCAGGTCAAAGGCGGACAACGATTGCGCATCCTCAAAACGACAAGCGGTCACTGTGCCGAACGACGAAAAGCGCGATACGAGTGCACTGGCTCTCGACAATGTGCGGTTCGCAATAAATAGCGACGCAGGTTTGGCTTCTAATAGTGGCGCAACGATTCCGCGAGTCGCACCACCCGCACCCAGGATAAGTATTTTCGCATTCGGCAGGGTGAGACCGAGATTTGTTGTCAGGTCGCGTATAAGACCAATGCCGTCTGTATTTTCGCCGAAAACCTCATCATCCGAAAACACAATGGTATTTACCGCGCCAGCACAACTTGCGCGTTCGCTCATACGGTCTACCAATCGCGCAACTTCACCTTTGTGCGGCACGGTTATATTGAGACCTTTGCCGCCGGTACGCCGAAATTGCCGCAGTGCTTTCTCCAGCTTGTCGGGGGCGACCTGTAGCAATTCATACTGAATGTTTTGCCCGGTTTGCAAAGCGAACAGGCGATGGATGACCGGCGACCTGCTATGCGATACCGGATAGCCCATGACGCCGTAGCGGTCTATGCGGTCAGATGACACAGGAACTCTGGCCTGGGAGAAGCGAATAAACGTTGTGCTTTGCGAGCAAAAACCACCTACCTGTAACGCAGCATTTCTTGTGTTTGGGAAAAGCAGTCCTGTTGTGTCGGTGCAGTATAACTATTCGGCCAGCCAGCGAGCCGCCTGCAGCGCATAATAACTCAGGATGGCGCTGGCACCCGCACGCTTGATAGACAAGAGTGCCTCAAGTGCAGCAGAGCGTTCATCGAGCCAGCCGTTTTGACCGGCCGCTTTAATCATCGCGTACTCGCCGCTCACCTGGTAGGCGAACGTTGGTACCTGGAATTCGTCGCGTACGCGACGAATCACATCAAGATAAGGCATTGCCGGTTTGACCATGACAAGATCGGCGCCTTCGGCGATGTCCAGACCGACTTCACGTAATGCTTCATCGCTGTTGGCCGGGTCCATCTGGTAGTTTTTCTTGTCGCGCCGGCAAGATTGGCCGCGGAGCCCACCGCATCGCGAAACGGGCCGTAAAAACAAGAGGCGTATTTAGCTGCATAAGCCAGAATCAGCGTATTGCGGTGGCCGTCAGCTTCGAGCTGGGTGCGAATGGCACCGATGCGCCCATCCATCATGTCCGACGGGGCGACGATGTCCGCGCCCGCTGCGGCATGTGATGCGGCTTGTTGTACCAGCATCGCCACCGTTTCGTCATTCAATACATAGCCGGTGTCATCGATGATGCCATCCTGGCCGTGCGTGGTATACGGGTCCAGCGCTACGTCTGTAATTACCGCCAGATCGGGCAGCTCGTTCTTGAGCGCTGCGACAGCTCGTTGTACCAAGCCCTCCGGGTTTGCACATTCGGCACCATCGAGACTCTTCAGGTCTGCGTCAATTACCGGAAATAAGGCAATCGCGGGGATGCCGAGAGAGGCTGCCGTGGCTGCCTCTTTTAACAGCCCGTCGATACTGACCCGGGCGATACCGGGCATCGATTCGATCTCCTCGCGGCGGTTATCTCCATCCAGCACGAACAACGGATAGATCAGATCTGCCGGCCCGAGGTCGGATTCTGCGACCAGGCGGCGCAAAGCAGCGCTGCGACGGGTCCGCCGCATGCGGGTCGAGGGGAACAAATTGGCTGTGAATCTACTCATAGTATGGTCTTGGGCCCGTAAAGCTTGGATTTTCCCTGTATTTCGGTAGGGTTTCCACGCCTGAATCACAAAAAAACAACGATAAGTAATAATTTCTCAGGGAGTCGGGTCATCTCGTATGAACAATAGCTTAGCGAACGTGGAGCGCAAGCAGCGCTTCAACAGGGTTGTCAGCGTACTGCACAAGGATTTGTACCGCTACGCAACGTGGCTTTGCCGGGATCCGGGAATAGCCGAGGAGGTCGTCCAGGAGGCGCTTTTAAGGGCCTGGAAGTCACTGGATGCGCTACGTGACGACGATGCAGCAAAACCCTGGTTGCTGACGATAGTACGCCGGGAGAATGCGAGATATTTTGAGAGGAAGCGGCTGGAGACAGTCGATATCGATAGTCTGACCCCGGCGCAGTCGGCAATGCTGGCGGAGACAGAAGATCCCAACCTCGCGGTAATGCGCCAGGCGATCTTTCGGCTCCAGGACGATTATCGGGAACCGCTGGTGTTACAGGTCCTGATGGGCCACAGCACCAAAGAGATTGCAGAATTGATGGGCATTAACCCGGGCGCTGTACTGACAAGATTGCACCGGGCGCGCATCAAGTTAAAGGACGAAGTGGAAAAGGAGGACGCGAAATGAGTACCTCCGGAAAAATTATGAATTGTGATGACTACAAACAGGCAATAGCAGCAGATCCATCGGAGTCCTTTGCGGACGGTGCCGAGCATGTTGCTGCGTGTGAGTCCTGCACGGAATTCAAAGCAGAGATGCTTGCGCTGGATGAGTCGATCGCAAAAGCGTTGTCATTCGATGTGCCTGAACTTCGCATGCCGGAATTGCCGGAATTGGATGGGCAGGACGAGAATGTCGTCAACATGCCATTCAAACGCAAGTCGCGCTTTACGATGCCACCCTGGATTGGTATTGCAGCCGGTTTTGCCCTGGCAGCTTTCCTCGGCGTGCAGTTCCTGGCCACCGATATATCAGATGTAACCAATAGTTCTGACAAGGATCTACTGTTGGCAGCACAGGTTCTGTCCCATCTGGATCATGAGCCCAACGCGCTGTTACCTACAAATACAGAGGTCGCTGAGCAGCGGCTGGCACAGGTAGTTAATGATGAAGTCGGAACCATGGATCGTAATATCGGTCTGGTTACCTATGCGATGAGTTGCGTCATCAACGGCCGGACGATTCCACACCTGGTAATCCAGGGTGAGAAAGGTCCGATCACATTGTTGTTGATGCCTGAAGAGATGGTGTCCATGCCAGTGCCGCTCATAGGCGAAAGTATTAATGGTGTCATCCTGCCGGTAGGCAACGGCAGCATCGCGATCATTGGTCAACGCAATGAGCGTCTCGATGACATTAAAAAGAGAGTAGTGAATTCAGTGGAGTGGAGCACCTAGCTGCAATACTGACCATACGTGCCCGGGGGAACGGGCAATAACCAGTGCCCGGTTCGGGCGTGATATCGAAGGTAGGAGATAGAAATGTCTGAAAAGCAAATAGCAAAACCTATAGCAATCGCAGTTGGTGCGGCATTGGCAGGATCATTTGCAGTCACCGGTACAGCGAATGCTGATACAGGTGTTAGCCCGTTCGCCCTGACCACACTGAGTGCAGGTTACCTGCTTGGTGCTGCTGAAGGCCAATGTGGCGGTGCAAAAGAAGAGAAGAATGCCGAGGGCAGTTGTGGCGAAGGCAAATGTGGTGGCGACAAGGAAGCTGAAGGCTCTTGTGGCGGCGACAAAGAAGCTGAAGGCAGCTGTGGCGGTGACAAGGAAGCCGAAGGCTCTTGCGGCGGCGACAAGGAAGCAGAAGGCTCTTGCGGCGGCGACAAGGAAGCAGAAGGTTCCTGTGGCGGCGACAAGGAAGCAGAAGGTTCCTGTGGCGGCGACAAGGAAGCAGAAGGTTCTTGTGGCGGCGACAAGGAAGCTGAAGGTTCTTGTGGCGGTGACAAGGAGGCCGAGGGCTCTTGTGGCGGCGATAAGGAAGCTGGCGACAAAGACGCTGAAGGCAAATGTGGCGAAGGCAAATGCGGTGGATCCAAGTCCAACTAACATCCCCGTTTTTGTTTGAGTTAAAGAAGAGGGCCCGTGGTTTCGCGGGCCCTTTTTTTTGGGCACTAAAGATCAATCCGCGATTGGCGTTGGCTGTACGATTTGCAAATCAGGCGGATTGGACCAAAAAATCTGCTGTAGGAGCCCGTCCTGACGGGCGATGCCGCGTGGCAAAGGCCCGCGCATAGCTTAACTAACGCGCCCCCAGCTATCCCAAATCCGGCCGTTGTACCAAGAATCACCCGGTGCGCCCCACGCCCACCATTGCTAATATCAACAACCAATCCAAAAAGCCGAACAACAATGACCAAAAAGATAAAACGCTGCGCCTGGGCCGGTGAGACCAGCCTGAACTACATCGAATACCACGACATAGAATGGGGCGTGCCTGCCTGGGACGATAAAACACAATTCGAGTTCCTCATACTTGAAGGCGCACAAGCAGGACTAAGCTGGTCAACCATCCTCAACAAGCGTGAAGGCTATCGCAAGAATTTTGCCGACTTCGACGCCAGCAAGGTTGCACGCTTTACGCAAAAACGCATCGATAAGATATTGCAGGACCCGGGTATCGTCAGAAATAAACTCAAAGTAAATTCTGCGGTCACGAATGCCAAAGCGTTTCTTAAGGTGCAGCAGGAATTCGACAGTTTTTCCAATTACATCTGGCAATTCGTTGGTGGTAAGCCGATTCAGAATAAGTTTCGCAAGGACTCGGATATTCCTGCAACATCGCCGGAGTCTGATGCGATGAGTAAAGATCTGAAAAAGCGAGGTTTCAAATTCGTGGGCAGTACGATTATGTATGCGCATATGCAGGCTACGGGTATGGTGAATGATCACGCCATGACCTGTTTTCGGTATAAGCCGTGCAAGGCTTTAGCGAAAAAATAGTATTGAACATCGAGTCATCGCGTATCTATTGAGCGAATCTCAATTCGCGGCGTCTTTGCTCTCGTGCTCGACTGGATACTGCAGCTAAGTACATTAGTTTAGACAGCCGCTCCTACAGATTATCTCAAGGCTGGCAAAATCTTACATATTGGCACAGCCTGTAGGAGCGGCTTTAGCCGCGAATGTCGAATCTGGCAGGTAATCAGAATCTCACCTGTAGCCCGGCGATGGCTTCTCCCAATAACCCTTTGAATTAATACAATAATATTTAGATGCTATCCTTCACCTATCCCGCATAACAATAATCGTTTAAAGGGGAATGCCATGTCTGAAGGATCAACCAGCAAGCTACCAACTTCGTTTTACATCATCAGCAGTGCAGCGCTGGTGTGGAACCTGATCGGCGTCATGCAATATGTCATGCAGGTAACGATGACTCAGGAAGCATTGAACGCGCTGCCGGAAGCGGAACGCATGCTGTTTGAAAATGTACCGGTTTGGGCAACCTCTGCGTTCGCAATTGCAGTGAATGCTGGTGCGCTCGGTTGCCTGCTATTGCTATTGCGACAGACCTGGGCGTATCCGGTCCTGATCGTCTCTCTGGCTGGCATTATTGTTCAGATGTCTCACGCGTTCTTCATCTCAAATATTATTGAGGTCGTCGGACTAACCGGCATGATATTGCCGGTGCTGGTTATTCTGATTGGTATCTTCCTCGTCTGGTATTCGAAGGGCGCTAAAGAAAAGAGCTGGATTAATTAGCTCCCGCCCAGCCTCAAAGACCGGGCATATCGAAATCCAATTGTTGAAGCGCAGCAATCAATTTAGTGCCTTGTTCAACCGGTAAAGAGACCAGCGGTGGACGAACCGTTCGCCACTGCACATCGTCAGTGAAGTGCGCAACCGTCGCCTTAAGCCCGGGAATCATCGGATAAGCCAGCGCGGTATCGCGGATCTTGTTCAGCGCCAGCTGCAACGCGTCGGCCTCCGCCGATTGCCATTCCCGGAACAACTGATCAATCGCCGCGGGATTGATATTCGCCGTCGCCGAGATGCACCCGGAACCGCCGTTTCGCATATTCTGTAGCAGGAACCCCTCACTGCCCGCGAATACACGAAAGTCATCCCACTGTCGTTCCAGCATCGCGCTGGTATTGGACCAGTCACCCGAGCTGTCTTTAATGCCGACTACTGTTTTCGGGTATGCAGAAATCAGTCGCTCGATCAGATCAACGGAAATACCAACCTGTGCCACCGGCGGTATGTGATAGAGATAAATTCTCAAGGCGGAGCTGCCAACGCGCTCAATAACCTCTGAATAACTGGCAAACAAACCATCGTCACTCACGCCTTTGTAGTAGAAGGGTGGCAACATCAGCGTGCCGGCGCAGCCAAGATTAACTGCATGCTTTGTCAGTCTTACAGTATCGGGAATTGCACAACAACCCGTTCCCGGCATCATTCGGCTGACGTCGATGCCGCCGGCAACCAGCTCGTCCAGCAGAAGTATCTTTTCTTCAACGGACAGGGAATTGGCTTCGCTGTTAGTGCCAAACACAGCCAGCCCGACATTTTGCGATAACAACCATTTGCATTGTCGAATGAGTAGAACGGGGTCCGGACTCAAATCTTCGTTGAAAGGTGTTACAACCGGGCACAAAACACCGGAAAGACGCCTGGGATCAGCCATCAGCTTGTTCTCGTTTGCAGGATTTAATAAGTTTGTCAAAGTATAGGCGGGACTCAGGGCGTTGGCCACCAACTCATTGCGGAACCATTTTCGATTAATTACGACAAAGAAAATACTATGAAAAAAATAATTCTGTTTGCCTCGCTCTATTTAGGTGTCATGTCGTCGGTCTTCGCTGCCGTCGACGTTCAGTTCATGCAGGGCCTTGGAGACGCGCGCTATCACCATATTGAATCTGCAGCGGTTGGGCGCGGCTATCACATCTACGTGATGTTGCCTGATGGCTATGATTCGACCGCAGATGTCACGTATCCGACAATTTATGTTCTTGATGGTGGTGCATTGTTTCCGCTCTTTGCCGCCTACTACCGTTATCTGAATTTCGGCGAGGAGATTCCGGACTCAATTATCGTCGGTGTTTCTTATGGCAGTGATACTTTCGAGGGGGGTAACTTCCGCAGTACTGATTACACCGCGCCGTCCGATGAACGTGACTACTGGGGAGGTGCAAAGAAGTTTCAGAGTTTTCTCAGTGATGAATTGATACCAATGATCGAAGGGAATTATCAGTCGCGAGCCGGTCGACGGGTAATATTCGGTCAGTCAATTGGGGGGCAATTTGTTTTATATACAGCTTTGACCAAACCGAACCTGTTCTGGGGGCACGTTGCGAGTAATCCTGCGCTACACCGGAATCTGCCGTTCTACCTGGAAAAGCATGCAGATGCAGAGCCGGGTCACGAGCAGTCCAGGTTGTTCGTCGCTGATGGGACACTCAATGATGCGCAATTCCGTGAGCCGAGTCGGGAGTGGGTTAAGTACTGGTCGGCGCGGGACGATAAACCCTGGCGTCTCAAGACGGTGGATCTTGCGGGGCATAGTCATATGTCGGCGCCGCCGGCGTCTTTTCGGCAGGGGATGAGTTGGCTTTTTAGCGGGGAATAGGCTGGGCAAGCTGTTGTAGGGGGGGCTCGTAAGTCACCCTTATTCGCGGCGTCTTCGCTCTCGTGCTCAACTGAATACTGCAGCTAAGCACATTAGTTTAGACAGCCGCTCCTACAGACTGTACCAATATGTAAGATTTTACCAGACTCGAGATATTCTGTAGGAGCGGCTGTCTCAATGGATGTACATATATACCAGGGCGGAGGGATGTGCAGGAGCGAAGACGCCGCGAATGTTAGGTGACTAGCCCAGCTAGTTACCAATATTGATCACAGTAATCGATACCAGCCCGTCCGGAGTGTTGTGCGAGATGCCACCAAGATAGATCGTATCCGGCGCCAGACCACTCCAGTTGACCGTTACATCCTGCGTTGTGCCCGCCGTGACGAATGTCGGGCCGGTCGCGGTCATGTTGCCCTCGTCATCCTGCAGGCCGAAGGCCCAGGCAAGTAAGGTGTAGAAGGACCCAGGACCGCCGGCGACATTGTCTGTTTCAAAGCCGTGAATAAACACTACGTAGGTGCCAGCTCCGGGTAGCAGGATATCCACCTGTTCACGTGAAGTCGCTTCACCACTTTGCCCGATTTTCGAGCAGTTGATGCCATCCGGGCAGTAGTAAACGAACATGTCCAGATCGTCGTCGCCATCGGTTAGCTCGTCAAATGTGGCAAAGCGCAGGAATGCCTGGTCTGCTGGCACATCAATCAGGTGTGCGGTGACGCCATTAGTGGTGCGGAAGCTGAACGATTTGTTCGGATCCTCGTCAACGAAGCCATCGAGTACCAGCGGCAGGCGCAAGCCGTGTACGCCTGGTGAATAGCTGCCGGTGTAACCGAAATCCACGGGGAAAGTGACACTGCCACTACCGCCGAAGGAAAAGACCTCACCCGGCGCCGAGATCGATAACGGTTGCACGGAAAGCACGCTGCGTACCGCGTGATCATCACTGACCCAGGTCAGGCTGCCAAAGCGATAAATATCCAGCGGTCCGCTCAGGTAGGTGAGCGTTACGTCATATTCTGCTGTTTGTCCCGCGCCAACTGTCAGGCTGGATGGCGATACCTGCACACCAATGCCGGATGGCAGGACGATCTCTGCGCTGTACGTTTCGGCGGTGTCTGTTACGTTGGTCACGCGGCGTGAGACAGTTCGCGTGCTGGTCAGCGTCGATACCGAGATTGAAGGTTGATTGAGGTCTGCCGGTTCCAGTGACAATCCATTCACCACGAGTTCATCGCAGCGCGCCTGACTTACATCGGGTGACCCGACGCCACAGGAGAATGCATCGTACTCATCGTTGGTGATGTCATAAACGAGACCCGGATCATTCGCCTTGTTCGGGTCGATGTGACCGCTGCCAAAGTCGAAAGGAATCGCTTGCGTCTCTCCGTCAGACAGTTTTATGTTTTGATGAGCAGTAGTCATCAGCGCGGACTTAATTGCAGCGGGACTCCAGTCAGGGATGACCTTGTTTCAACAGCGCGGCGACTCCCGAAATATGCGGGGCTGCCATCGATGTGCCGCTTAAGAATGCGAAAAATTCTCCGGAAACGGAATTGATGGCATCCGGTGTGCTGCCGGCGAGGATATTGATGCCAGGCGCTGTGAGGTCCGGCTTGAAAATGTCGGGGACCGGGCCCGGACCGCGGGAGGAAAACGTTCCCATGATATTGCCGGTGTCGGTCTTGGTAAGGAAAAAGCTCTTGTCGAGTACAACGTTGATGACCTGGTCCGCATTGATTTCATCAAGTATGAGATTGCCATCGGCGGCACCAACCATCAGCGCCGGAATATCGGACAAACCGGCGACGCCGGTCATTACGATTGGGTCACCCGTAATATTAAAGACCACAACCGCGATGGCACCCGCGTCATCAGCGTTGGCAACTTTTACATCAAAGTCGCAACCGCCACGCTGGATGAACGCGATGTTGCCTGACACTTCGCTGCCATTCACCAGTGACTGGCAACCATCGAATGAATTGCCAACCGTGCCGTCCGGCAACGTGTCGTCATTGTCATCGACCAGGACCAGTTGTCCTTCGATCGGGTCACGGTCAAGTAATGCTGGTGTAAAGGCGGCTTCCTTGACGGCGTATTTGCCGGCAACCGCAGGCGGTGAACTGACCTGCATGGCCTCAAGAGAATGCTCGCCGGTGCGGCTGGAAGCGGCGGCGGTTATCACAGCAGGATTGCCTGCCGGTGAGGTGATAGTGTCGAAATTCGGTCCTTCATTGCCGCCTGCAACGACCGCCAGTACGCCGGCCTTGGCAGCTGCCAGTAATGCGATGTCATCGGGTGCGGTAACCGTAAACAGGGAGCTGCCGACGGAGTAATTAATAATGTGCACGCCATCGGCGACCGCCAGGTCAATAGCGTTGGCAAGATCCGATGTGTTGCAACTTGCGCGTGTTGCATCGGGTCGTAACCAACAGGCTTTATAAACGGCGATGCGGGCCTTTGGCGCCATACCCTCAACCCTGCCGAGGAAGGTGCCGAAGATAGATGCTTTAACTCTGTTGCCGGCGGCTGTGGTTGCGGTGTGTGTGCCGTGGCCATCAACATCTCGTGGCGAGAAGATTTCATCGACATCTATGGGTCCGGTAGCGTTTGCGCCGTCAACAATGAAACGTGCACCAATCAACTTGTTGTTACAGTTCTCCTCTGTAAATTCCGGGCCGGTCTGGCAAACGCCATTCCAGTTTTCCGGTGGGTCGAATACTTCGACATCTTCCAGGCCGTCAAAACGATGGCAAAGCCACCTGCCAAGCAGTGACACTTCAGCCCAGGTGCTGCGGCACAATTGTGGTCGATCGGCCTCACGTGTGTCCTGTACTGCCGGATGATCCGGTGCAATGCCGCTGTCAATGACGCCAATGACAATGCCATCGCCGTCCAGTCCGGGTGCACCACGCAAACCAACGTCGGCGGCAAACAGATCAAGAAAATCCGCACTGAAGTTCGTCGTAAGCGGTCGTACTTCGTCTTCCCAGATGCGCAGCACTTCAGGCATGTGCTCGACTTTGGTGGCTTGTTGCGGTGACATCTTTGCAGCGAAGCCGTTGAGCGCATATTGATAAGTGTGAATTTGCTCGACGCCAGGCCCGGCTCTCGTGATGACGCTGGCTTGCTCGCGCACCAGTTTCTCAACGTGGTTTTGCACGGCGGGGTTATGCTTGTCGAATGGCGTGACGGACGCAAGCTGACCGGGGGACGTTTTGGCAACAGCTCGCGTCGCCGCCGCGGATGTTGCGTGAAATTCCGCGGCCGCCGGTGTCCGCAGTTGCACGATGTAGACCTTGCTGACGTTGTTCGCATCCTCCGTACCCGCGAGCCGGATACTGGCAGGCGAACCACCTTTGCGCAGGCGTGACTCATTATCGGCAGATGCAAAACCTGCAAGAAATATCGCGCACAGAATTGTCAGCCTGAATAACGTCACAGAGATACCGTCATGCAGCACGTTCTCTCATACGTACTGCGTTGATTTTAAATAAAGAAACCGATGTAAACCCCGGTTTTACAAGGATATTACCATATTGGCAATTAAAATTTGCAGGAGTCTGTCCTGCGGGCGATCGAGACTTGATGCGTGTAGCAAAGCTTTGATCGCCCGCTGGGCGGGCTCCTACAAATTTGTCGCATATGTTAAGCGTCGGCGCGCAGTTTACGGCTTCCAGCCAGCGACTCGCTTATGGGCTGGCTCCATCTCCGATTTGTGCCTGTCGGCCATTTGCGCGATCCATTCGAACCACTCCGCCCACGACGGTTGCTTCTGTTCGTTGCGGATATCTTCCAGCCAGACCGAAAGCTTTCTATGCATGGAGGCGATTATGCCGCCGGCAAGCTCCATGACCAGGTCGAATTTGGCGATCCTTTTGTACACCAGCAGACCCATGGTCTCGAAAGTAGTGCTGACAATGACCGCGGCGTCTACATACTCCTGTCCCATCTCGCTCAAATCTCTGGCGGAGATACCATCAGGTAGCTCGTGCAAGAGAGAAACAGCCCGGGCGAGTTCCGGGTTATAGAATGTTTGCATCAGGTTCGTCGCAATCCTGTCACGTTGCTGCGTGCGATAAACACGAATCTGAAACCAGCCAAAGAGAAGGCCCGACACAATGGTAAACGCGCCAATTATTTCTGCGAGCGATGCGATCTGCTCCAATGTCATCCCGGTCATACGCTACTCCCGCTACTCTCCCAACCAGTCCCGTGGACGAAGATAGTTTGCATACAAATCGGCCTCCGGAGAATTTGTCTCTGGTTTCCAGTCATATTCCCAGCGGACACGCGGCGGCAATGACATCAATATGGACTCGGTACGCCCGCCGGATTGCAGACCGAACAACGTGCCGCGATCATAAATCAGGTTGAATTCCACGTAGCGGCCACGTCGATACAATTGAAATTCCCGTTCCCGTTCGCCGAAATCATGATCTTGCCGCGCCGCAACGATCGGCAGGTAAGCTGGCAGAAACTGATCGCCAAGCGCTCGCGTAAGCGCGAACGATTTTTCAAAACCGTTTTCATTCAGGTCATCGAAAAAAAGACCGCCGACACCACGCGTCTCGTCACGGTGCGGTAAAAAGAAATATTCATCGCACCAGGCTTTGTATTTGTCGTAAACATCATCACCAAACGGTGCACACGCTTCTTGCGCTTTTTTGTGCCAGTGAACGACATCCTCGTGAAACGGGTAATACGGAGTGAGATCGAAACCGCCACCAAACCACCAAACGGCGTCGCCATCCTTTGCATCAGTCGAAAAGAAGCGAAAGTTCGCGTGCGTGGTTGGCACGTACGGGTTGTTGGGATGCAGTACGAGCGACACGCCCATTGCCTGGAAGCTTTGTCCTGCAAGCTCCGGTCGGCTTTTTGTTGCAGAAGGCGGCATCTCCTTGCCAAATACATGCGAGAAACCAACGCCGGCCTGCTCGAAGACAGAGCCACCGACCAGCACGCGACTTTCACCACCGCCGCCTGCGGGACGGTCCCAGCGATCATGTTGAAACTTCTGCGTGCCATCGACTTCTTCGAGCGCCGTGGTTATGCGTTGTTGCAGCGAGCGGAGATACTCCTCTACTGCCTGAATACTGGTTTCGGTCATGCAGGCCTCAATATTTTCCCGGTTTGCAAATCGCGGATCGCGGATGGGCCTGATGCAGGGCCACATTCTCCTGGAACGATATAGTCTACAAGAGCGCTGAAGCCACGGCGAAGTACGAATGAATTGCGAGCTGGTGCCCGGCCGGATACATTGGCGCTGGTCGAGACCAGTGCGGAGTCTGCTGCGGCACACAGCGCACGGGCGACAGGATGAGTTGTCAGGCGAACTGCTACGCCGTCATGACTCCCGCGTATCCATGTGGGCACATTGTCCGTCGCCGGCACTATCCAGGTTACCGGTTTGTCGTCGCTCGAGGTCAGGGGGGCGCTGTTTTCCGGCAGTGTTATCCATTGATCCAGCTGGGCCAGATCTGCTGCAATCAGCGCAAGACCCATTGCCGGGATCGCGCTCCTTGATTTCCAGGATTCTGCTAACCGCCGCAAAGTTGTCGGGCAGGCAGCCGAGGCCAAAGACACCCTCGGTTGGATACGCCACTACGCCACCAGCCCGCAGGATACGGGCTGCTCGTTGAATGGGTTGGGAGACGGTCATTCGTTACACCGTCTCTCTACCAAGACCTAAGAGTTGTCGCCGTCAGCCGGCTTGGCCACAGTTTTCTTTTTGGCGGCCTTCTTTGCCGTTTTCTTCTTAGTCTTCTTTTTCTTGGCTTTTTTCTTTGCCTTCTTCTTCGCGGCTTTTTTCTCGACCTTTTTCTTGGCCACTTTTTTCTTGCCGCGCTGTCCACGTACCGGTGCTGCAGCAAGCAGCTCTATGCATTCCTCAAGCGTTAACGATTTAGGTTCGCGATCCTTTGGCACGCGCGCATTTTTCGTTTTGTCGGTTATGTACGGACCGTAACGACCATTAAGCACCTGAATGCCTTCAGCTTCGAAATCCTGAATGATGCGTTCGGCATCAGCCTTGATTTTTTCCGCGATGAGTTCGAGTGCACGTGGCAACTCGACTGTATAAGGATCGTCTTCCTTCATGGAAACGTATTTGTCACCATAACGAACATACGGACCAAATCGTCCGACGCTGGCAGAGACCGGCAGGCCATCCGCAGTTTCACCAAGCTTGCGCGGCAGCTTGAAGAGTTCAAGCGCGGTTGCAAGATCAATGTCATTCATTTTCTGGCCGGGCCGCAGTCCGGCAAATTTCGGTTTTTCTTCGTCGTCTTTGGTGCCAATTTGTACAAACGGGCCGTAACGACCCATGCGCACGGTGATGGGCTTGCCACTTTTTGGGTCCGTGCCGATCTCACGTGACTGCGCAACCTGCTCACGCGATACGCTCTGCTCCTTGTCCATTACAAGTTCATGAAACGGTTTCCAGAAATGCTCGAGCAATGGCACCAGCTCTTTCTTGCCCAGCGAGACCTCATCAAGGTCATCTTCAAGGCGCGCAGTAAAGTCATAGTCCACGTATTGCTTGAAGTGCTCGGTCAGAAAGCCAATTACGATCCTCGCAATGTCGGTCGGCAAAAAGCGCTTGCCGTCCATCTCGACATATTCACGATTTTTCAATGTGGTGATGATGTTGGCATAGGTTGAAGGCCGGCCAATACCGTATTCCTCCAACGTCTTTACAAGACTCGCTTCCGTGAATCGCGGCGGTGGCTCCGTAAAGTGTTGCTCAGGGCGTAATTCGTCCAGGTTGATGACGTCGCCTTCGTTGATTTCGGGGAGCAGACGATCTTTGTCGTCCTCTACGTCCTCGTCCCTGCCTTCCTGATAGGCGGCCATGAAGCCGGGCTCGACCAGTACGGAGCCGTTTGCGCGCATGCGGTGATCATTAGCCGCATCCGCAGTGTCGGAGGAAAGACCGGGAACGAACTCAAGCGCGACTGTATCGAAAATCGCCGGCACCATCTGGCAGGCCATGGTGCGTTTCCAGATCAACGTGTACAGCTTGAACTGATCGTCGTCGAGTTTGCCTTTCAGCGATTCCGGTGTGCGCGCAACCGAAGTCGGCCGAATGGCTTCATGCGCTTCCTGCGCATTTTTTGATTTGGTTTTGTAGGTGCACGGTTCATCCGGCAGATTTTTCTTGCCGTAGCGTTCTTCGATGACTTCCCGAATCTCGTCAACGGCGACAGAGGCAAGTGTCACCGAGTCGGTACGCATATAACTGATGAGGCCGACATTGCCTTCATCCGGCAATTCCAGTCCTTCATAGAGACGTTGCGCCACGCGCATCGTCCATTGCGTATTGAAGCCAAGCTTGCGCGAGGCTTCCTGTTGCAGCGTCGAAGTCGTAAACGGAGCCGCCGCATTGCGGCGACGTTGTTTCTTCTTAACACTGACGGTGGTCAGTTTTCCGGAGGCAGCTTCAAGGAAGGTTGTCTCAACTTCCCGCGCAGCAGTTTCGTTCTCAAAACTGAATTGCTCGACTTTCTCGCCTTTGTAACGAACCAGCCTTGCGACAAACGGTTGCTCGTCTTTGCTGACGCCAGCCTCTATGGTCCAGTATTCGCGCGCCTTGAATGCTTCGATCTCAAGCTCGCGCTCGACGATCATTCTCAGCGCGGGGCTTTGTACGCGACCTGCTGACAGACCACGCTGGACTTTCTTCCAGAGCAACGGTGAGAGGTTGAATCCAACCAGGTAATCGAGGGCGCGGCGCGCTTGCTGTGCGCTGACAAGTTCATCAGAGACGTCTCGCGGATCGTTTATGGCTTCCTGCACCGCATTCTTCGTAATCTCATGAAAAATGACCCGGTGTACGGTCTTGTTGTCCAGCGCATTCTTTTCGCGCAGCAATTCGGTCAGATGCCAGGCAATGGCTTCACCTTCCCTGTCCGGGTCAGTCGCGAGGTACAGGGCATCAGCTTTCTTCAGTGCCTTGACGATCGCGTTTACGTGTTTCTCGTTGCGCTCAATAATCTTGTATTTCATGGCGAACCCGTTTTCGGGATCGACGGCACCTTCCTTGGGCACAAGGTCACGCACATGGCCGTAGGATGCGAGGACGTCGAAGTCCTTGCCAAGATACTTGCTAATGGTTGTAGCCTTGGCGGGAGATTCGACTATGACAAGATTTTTGGACATTCGAGCTGACTATTCCTTTTGTTGCATCAAAATGAGCAAAACCGCGGACGATGCCGCGGTTGAATTACAGCGTTAAGAGCCGGGTGTCAAGATTTGTCGTGTCAGCGACGCGCCTCAGCGCAATAAAACTGTCAGTGTATTGCGGTGTCACTCTCGTCAAAAACGAGGTCTTCCATACGAGCGTACGCCAGTTCCTGGCCCGGCTGGCTGAATAAAACCATCAACACCACCCATTTAATCTGCTCGACATCGATATCCGTGCTTTCCAGCGCCAGCAGACGATCAATCAGGATTTCGCGCTGTGGTGGCGAGAGAATGCCAATCTGCTCGAGATAGGTGATAAAGCCGCGGCAGCCGGAATCAAGCCGTTGCATTTCGCTGTCATCATAGATGCGCATGCCATGGCCGGTGTGGGAGGTGTGCACCAGTTTTTGCTGGTTGTCGGTCAGTCCGTCAAGCCAGTCAAGCGCACGGTCGATCTCGCTATCGCCGAATCCCGCCCGGGCAAGCTCGTCGCGCAACTCGTGTTGATCCGGCTCCGGTTCTGCCTCAGCTTCGACGTAAGTCTCAAACAAGTACATCAGAACGTCGAGTACATTCTCTTTCATGCCTGGAGCGTCTCCCTGTTGACCGTTATCCAGTTACTGCTGCTCATTTACTACGGTTTGCTGCCGATTTCTACGCGGGCCGTCTTGCATACCGGCCGCCAGCTTGTGCTTCAATCTTTTTCTCAAGCTCCAGGATCAGAAGCATGGAGGAAACCTGATCAATCGTCAATCCGGATTGTGTGGCGAGCTCATCGACGCTCGCCGGGTCATAACTTAATGTCTGCAGCAGTTTTTCGTAGTCAGGGTCGTGATGTTTGCTACTGCTGGTTTCAGGTGCGTCCGTTGCCGCGTTTTGCATAAGATGCCCGACCATCGGACCAAGCTCGCTGACAATGTCATCAGCGCTCTCGACCAGTTTTGCGCCCTGCCGAATGAGCTGATGGCAACCGCGCGACATTGGATTATGTATTGAGCCCGGAATAGCGAATATTTCGCGCCCCTGTTCCCCGGCAAGTCGCGCACTGATAAGTGAACCGCTACGTTTTGCTGCCTCAACGACCAGCGTGCCAAGACTCAGTCCGCTGATCAGTCGGTTGCGCCTCGGGAAATGCTCCTTGCGTGGTGGGCTGCCCAGCGGAAACTCGGAACAAAGCGCTCCACCTGCGGCTATGCGATGTGCCAACTCGCGGTTTTCAGCAGGATAGATTCGGTCAATGCCGTGGCCAAGAAAGGCGACGGTCATTGCGTCTGCATCCAGCGCACCCTCGTGAGCTGCGGCGTCGATGCCCTGCGCGAGACCGCTGACGATACAAAAGCCTGATCTGCCCAGGTGTTTTGCAAATTCGTACGCGTTTTGTCGACCGCCGCGGGTCGGATTGCGGCTGCCAACAATCGCCAGCGCCGGCAAATGCAGCGCGTCAATATTGCCAACGACATACAATTGCGTCGGCGGGTCCGGAATCTGCCGCAGCAAAAGCGGGAAGTCATCCGACTCGGCCGTAATGATGTGGTGATGCGGTTCGCCAAGCCACTCCAGATCGATTTCGTTTGTTGCCACCCGCGGCTACCTGAAAAGTTCTTCTGCATTCCATAGTAGTGGTTATCTGTGGGTAACGGGAATACATATCTGGCAAAGGCCTGCAGATTTCGCGCAAAAAAAAGCCGGCGCTGTCAGAACGCCGGCCCTTTTAAATTTTTGTTAGCTAGATCGGGTTACGAACGGCATCGAGGACGTGAATGTCGCTCGTTGCCATCATTACCAGCCCGTAGCCTATTCGGTCATAGACTTTGAAGACCATGATCGTGCCGGCTTGCTCATCGGGCAGGGTAACTTTCTCGTAAGCGCCAAAGCTGCCAAACGAGTGACCCGCATAACGATCGCGAACCGTCTCGCCGGCCTGGAAAACCGACAATACGTCTCCAGGTGCGAGACCGTGTCGTGCACCACGATTCAGAACGACGACCTGATACTGACCAATCATCGATACGCCATCGACAACCGAAATTATTTGTCCGTCGACTTCGATGTCCGGTGCTTTCGGAAAGAAGTTCAACGGAATGTCGACAGTCTCCGGAAGCAGGCGATCGCCCTCAAGGGCTTCGCGGTTGGTATCAGTCAGGGAAACGGTTGCCGGGTCGCCACCGCGTGACAGCGCCCCTTCACCAACATAGATACCCTGGTAGCCGATCAACTTGCCGTCGTCCGGGTCCCTGAGTTCATCGCCGACATGGACCACGCTGTAGCGCGTGCCGGTTGCTACCGGTTCGCCACCCCGTATATAGATGTCATTACCAGCGGAAGCCATCAAATGGTCGCCGCGGGTAGCGAGAATGTAGGGTAGTTGACCGATCTGATTTTTCTCCAGGACGAGTCCCTTCGACAGGAAAGCATCAATCTGTTCGTACGGAATACTCGTAATCGACTCGGTGAGCGGCGTTACGCGCGCTTGCGGCGAGAGGCGATAAGCCGATGCCCTGACGTTCGTAATCCGCTGTTGACCATCGATCATCACCAGCGCGAGTACATCCCCGGGATAAATAAGGTGTGGATTCTCAACCTGTGGGTTGACATACCAGACTTCGGGCCAATACCACGGGTCTCTGAGGAACGTTGCCGATATGTCCCAGAGCGTATCGCCGACCTGGACCGTGTACTCGTCGGGCGCGCCCGAGGCAAGCGGCACAGGCTGGCTTATTTGCTGCATGGCTGGCTGGCTCTGGCTGGCCGGGGCCGGCCGGGTAACCGGATCCATGGAAGATGAGCCACTGGGAACCGTTGAGGTCCTGGCGGCCGGAGGCGGTGCCTCGTTATCATCCTTGCCAAACGGGTTGAGAGAGCAGCCGGCCATAGAGATAGCCAGTGCGATAAGGGTCACATTGAGACCGCTTTTAAGGCGTTTATTGTCAGGAGACATAATCGACGGGTGCTCCATCATAGTAGTCTGTGCCTGCCCGTTGGCAAGCGTTGCTATAATATGTCGTGTCGAGGGCAATCAAGCTGCCAAACACGTCACAATTTCAGCCCAAAAGCGGGTTACGGCAGCGCGGATATCAGGCGGCATTGTCCGCTATGTTATTCAATAAAGTCAAAAATTTAGGTCTGATTATTAGTAATTCACACGAGTTTTAGCACTACTCATTATGGCAAAACTGAAAATACTCGAATTTCCCGATCCGCGGCTGCGCAAGAAGGCCGTGCCGGTGGCGGCTGTGGACGATGCTTTGCGCCAGCTCATCGATGACATGTTCGAGACCATGTATGACGCTCCCGGCATAGGATTGGCGGCAACGCAGGTCGATGTACACCGGCGCCTGCTGGTCGCAGACGTGTCCGCTGAAAAAGACGACCCGTATGTACTGATTAACCCGAAAATCGTTGCCAGGGATGGTCTGGAAGTGTCGGAAGAGGGCTGTTTGTCCGTGCCCGGTTATTACGAGGAAGTGGAGCGCGCCGAGCATGTTCGCGTGAAATATCTGGATCGTAATGGCGCGGCGACCGAGGCCGACTTCGACGGCCTGCTTGCGGTTTGTGTGCAACACGAAATCGATCACCTGGATGGCCGCCTGTTTGTCGATTATTTGTCTGAAGCGAAACGCCAGCGTATTCGCAAGCGCCTGGAAAAAGACCGTCGACTACAGATACAGGAAACGGCTGTGGTGCTCTGATTGGCACAGGCCATCACCGGATCGCTAACCTGATAACGCCCCATGAACGCTGCAAAACTATTGTTTGCCGGTACCCCGGATTTCGCCCTGGCATCATTGCGTGCGCTGGTTAGTGCCGGGTTTCGTACCGGCTGGTGTACTGACACAGCCCGACCGCCCGGCCGGGCGCGGCAAAAAACTCAGTGCCAGTCCGGTTAAGGAATTCGCGCTTCTGGAAGAGATCCCACTGTGGCAACCCGAGACGCTCAAGGACCCTGACGTTGTCGGCAAGCTGACCGACATGCAACCGGACATCATTGTCGTTGCAGCGTATGGATTGATTCTGCCGCAGGCGATTCTCGATATTCCCCGTCAGGGATGTCTCAATGTGCACGCATCGTTATTGCCACGCTGGCGCGGTGCGGCGCCCATTCAGCAGGCGATACTCGAAGGTGACAGTCAAACAGGAATAAGCCTGATGCAGATGGAGGCCGGTCTTGACAGCGGTCCTGTTTTTGCCACTAGCTGCGACGCCGATTGGTGGCGCTGAAACCGCGGGCGAATTGCATGATCGACTGGCGCTGCTTGGCGGAGAATTACTCGTCGGGAAGTTGCCTGAGATCCTCGGTGGAACGCTTGCCAGTGTGCCCCAGGATGACAGCCTGGCAACTTATGCGGGCAAGATTAAGACTGCGGACGCGGCCATAGACTGGAGCGAGGCGGCGCAGAAAACACTAAGAAAAATCAGGGCGTATAACCCGGTGCCGGGTGCATTTTTTGACCTGGATGGCGCGCGCATCAAGTGCTGGCGGGCAGAGTTACACGATGGCATCGAAGGTCCGGCGGGCACAATCCAGGCGGCGGGAAAAGAAGGTATAGACATCACTTGTGGTGAGGGCGGCCTGCGTCTGCTGGAATTACAGCGACCGGGCGGACGGCGCGTAACTGCCGCGGAGTTTGCGGCACAGGCTGGGCTACAGGGCAAGGAACTGGGCTCGCTGTGATCAAGCTGCAAAGTAAACACTGATGAGCGAGTTGCAATCGGGTGCGCGGCTGCGCGCGGAGGCAGCAAAAGCGATTGATGCGGTGGTCAGCGAAGGTCGCTCACTGGATGCGGTGCTTGCTGAATTGGACGAGCGCATCAACCCGGGTGATTTTCCACTGGTAAAAATGCTTTGTTATGGCACGTTGCGGTTTCACTGGCGCTTGCGTGCACAGTTACGCCAGCTTGTGGATCGGCCGTTGAAGGCCCGCGACAGTGTTATCGAATCGCTACTTGCTGTAGGCCTGTTTCAGCTAAGCGATACACGTGTGCCCGATCATGCCGCTGTTTCGACTACGGTCGAGGCGGCCCGGCTCCTGCGGCGACCAAAGTACAAAGGCCTGATCAATGCTGTTATGCGCAATTACCTGCGCAAGGACATGAAAAACCAGGAGCCTGCAGATGACGAATCCCGTTTTAATCATCCTGCCTGGCTGATCGGGCGGCTGCAGGCCGACTGGCCAGAGCACTGGCAGAAGATTCTCGACGCAAACAACGACCGCGCACCGATGTGGTTGCGGGTTAACCGGCAACATATGTCAGCCGCGCAATACATCGCGGAATTTGCAGTTGACGGGCATGAACTGGACGGACTCGAGCAGGCAGTGCGACTCAGCCAGCCACTGCCGGTAGAGGAGTTGCCTGGATTCAGCGAGGGTCGGGTCTCGGTGCAGGACGGTGCAGCACAGCTTGCTGCGCCCTGGTTACTGGCTGGTGGTGGCACAAGAGTGCTTGATGCCTGCGCTGCCCCGGGCGGAAAAACCGGCCATTTGCTGGAACTTATGGCCCCCGATGCGGTTCTGACAGCTATTGATCAGGATGCGCAAAGGCTACGCGGTGTGGCGGAAAACCTGGCCCGACTCAAGCTTGATGCAACCGTCATGGCCGGCGATGCATCAAATACTAAAGATTGGTGGGACGGGCAGCATTTCGAGCGGATATTACTGGACGCGCCGTGCTCGGCGACCGGCGTCATCCGGCGCCACCCAGATATCAAGTTGTTACGCCGGGAGGCAGACATAGCAACACTTGCAGCCTTGCAGAGAGCGATGCTGGAGGCCCTCTGGGCGGTTCTCAGACCCTCAGGACGCCTCTTGTACGTTACCTGCTCTGTACTGGCTGAGGAAAATGACGGGCTCGTTGGCGGCTTTCTGGCTGCACATGACGATGCACGGGAGGACAGGGCGTTGCACAATAACAACATCCACGATCTAATGTGCGAGAAGACCAGCGGTTTCCAGGTGCTACCTGGAACACAGGGACTGGACGGCTTTTACTTTGCGTGCCTTGAGAAAATATCCTGACAACATCATGAAGTTCTTGCGGACAACCGGATTGGCGGCTTTATTGCTGGTACTCGCTGCGACGACGCTGGCGCAGGACGAGATGCCGCGCCGGGGTTTCTTTGATGTCCGTTCTGCAAGCACCAGCCTGAACAACGGCGTACACGAACTCGAGGCCCGGTTGCAGCTCATCCTGAGTCAGGACGCCCTGGATGCGCTGAACAGCGGCGTGCCGCTGACCATTGAGTTGAACCTCGAAGTGATCCGGGTGCGGGGTTTCTGGCTGGACGAGGTCGAAGCACAACTCACCCTCACCTATGAACTCGAATACCGACCGCTGAGTCAGCGCTACATTGTCCGCAATCTGAATAGCGGTGATCTGGATTCTTTTGCAACACTTTATTCGGCGTTGAACAACCTCGGACGCATCCAGGGGTTGCCGGTCATTGATGACGCGTTGATCAATCCTGACAGCAGATATCGACTGCGGCTACGGGCCGCATTAAGCACTCGCCAATACCCGGCGGCGTTGCGAATAATATTTTTCTGGCGCAGCCAGTGGCAACTTGAGAGCAAGTGGTTCGAATGGTCGCTCGAACGATAAGAAGAGGTGTAACCGCTGCCCTCGGCGTAATTGGCGTCGGGCTGGCGCTGACGGCCGTCTTTTTGCTGAGCCGAACGGCGCAGAACTCGGAAGAGTTCGAGTCGCTGCATATCATTATTTTGCTGATCAACATCGCGGGTGTACTGGCACTGTTTGCACTCTCGGTTGGCAGCCTGGCACGCCTGCTGCGCGACTATCGCAATCACGTGCCGGGGTCGAGACTGAAAGCGCGCATGGTCGGGATGTTCGTGGGTCTCGCTGTATTGCCGCTGCTGGTGGTGTTCTATTTTTCCTTGCAGTTCATCAACAGCGGTATCGACACCTGGTTCAATGTTGAGGTCGAAGCAGGACTGGATGATGCGCTGGAGTTGAGCCGTGCGGCGCTCGAGATGCAGATGCGCGATCACCTGGCGACGACAGTACAGATCGCCGACCGCCTGGAAAAAGTTAACCCGCGGCAGTTGATTTTTGAGCTCAGCATGCTCAGGCGGGAAAGTGGCGCGAGCGAAATTTCAATCTATGGACGCAACAGTCGAATATTAGCAACCAGTTCCGATCAGTCGGCCGGGAGTTTGCCCAAGCCGCTGGCCGATGAAGTCTTGCTGCAGATTGGACAAGACCGCCCGTTCGTTAGTCTCGATCCACTGGCGCGTGGCGGATATGAAATTCGCACCGCCGTGCGTTTGGGCAATAGAGGCCGTCGTGATCCTGGCGGCATCATTCTGGCGCACTTCCCGGTGCCGGAGCGGATTGGGGCGATGGCTGACAGAGTGGATACATCTTACAGTGCCTACAAGCGCGCTGTTTATCTGCGCGATCCATTGAAACGAAATTTGTCGCTGACATTGACCGTGGTCCTGCTGGTGTCTTTGCTGGCTTCGATTTATGGTGCATTCCTGCTGTCACGGCGCCTGGTTAAACCTATCCAGGACCTGGTCGCCGGCACCCGCGCAGTTGCGCAAGGAGATTTCGATACGCAGCTGCCGACGCCATCACGAGACGAGATTGGTTTCCTGGTCAGTTCGTTTAACGACATGACACAACGCCTTGCGGCCGCACGGCGCGAGGCAAGCATCAATGAAGCACTGGTCGAGGCAGAACGCGCCAATCTTGAAGTTATACTGGCCAGGCTGTCCACCGGTGTTGTGTCTCTCGAATCGGACCTGACCATTCGCACCGCGAACCAGGCGGCAGGCGCAATCCTTAACGTTGATCTCGAAAATCGTATCGGCGAACGCCTGCCGGATGTTGCCAAGGGTCATCCGTTGCTGCAGCAGTTCGTCGATATTGCCAGTGTGCATCACAAAGCCAGCGAGACGGACTGGCGCGAGCAAATGGTTTTAAGCGGTGAGGTCGGGCGGCGCATCCTGAGTTGTGCCTGTACCACGCTGCCTGGTGATGAGGATCATGAGACAGGATTCGTCGTAGTCTTCGACGACATCACAGCAACGCTGCAGGCACAACGTGATTCAGCATGGGGAGAAGTCGCTCGCCGGCTTGCACATGAAATCAAAAACCCGTTAACACCGATTCAGTTATCGGCGGAGCGAGTGCGGCGCAAGTATTTGCACACGATGTCCGCCGAGGACGCGCAAGTGCTGGATCGTGCAACACATACGATCGTGCAGCAGGTCGAGGCGATGAAGGAAATGGTGAATGCGTTCAGTGACTATGCGCGCGCACCGGATATCGACCTGAATAAATTCAGCATTGATAAACTGGTGCATGAAGTTGTTGACTTGTATCGCGCACAGGAAAGCGGGTTGCAGATTATTCTGAAGACAGACTCCGATTTGCCGAATATTGAAGCTGATGTCGGTCGCATCAGGCAGGTGTTACACAACCTTATTCGCAACGCGATCGAGGCGCTTGAAAATTCCGAAGACGGCCGCATTGAGGTCAGCGTCAGTGCTGCAGAGCTACACGATGCCGAAGTTGTGGAAATCGTTGTGGCGGACAACGGACCCGGATTTGAAGTCGGGTCGCTCAACGAAGTTTTCGATCCTTATGTAACGAGCAAACCCAAGGGCACCGGGCTTGGGCTTGCGATTGTCAAAAAACTGGTCGAGGAACACCTCGGCATTATTGATGCGAGAAACCGCGAACAGGGTGGCGCCGTGATTCGAATTCAGTTACCGATAGATGAGGCGGCGCGTGAACAAATGATTGCCAACAGGCTGAGGAATACAGAGCAACGGAGGGAAAGAGCATGAGCACGTCACGTGTGCTGGTGGTTGATGATGAGGCGGATATCAGGGTACTGATTGACGAAATTCTCTCGGACGAGGGTTATCAGGTAACGGTTGCGGGTAACGCATCCGAGGCCCGTGCCGCCCGCGACGATGACAAGTTCGATCTTGTCCTGCTCGATATCTGGATGCCGGATACAGATGGCATCAGTTTATTGCGGGAGTGGTCGGAGCCGGGTGACCTGGACTGTCCCGTCGTAATGATGTCCGGGCACGGTACTGTCGATACGGCCGTGGAGGCCACGCGGCTCGGCGCATTCGACTTCGTTGAGAAGCCGTTATCGCTTGCAAAACTGTTGCGCACAGTAGAGCGGGCGATCGATTCGACAACCAAGGAGGCGGGGTCGGCGCGTAGCCTGCTGCCATCTCTCCTGACGCCGGTGGGTCGCAGCCCGCTGATGCAGAATCTTCGCGATAAAGTGCAGAAATACGCAACCCAGGCATCCTCGGTGCTGCTAAGCGGCGAATCGGGTACGGGGCGTGGTGCTTTTGCCCGTTATATTCACGGCATGAGTTCGCGTGCTGATGGGCCTCTGGTAAGCCTGCTGGCCGCGTCCCTGACAGAAACCAATGCCGAAACGCAGCTGTTGGGCAGTGAGTCAGGCGGTGATGTGCACAGTGGTTATTTCGAGCGCGCAGCAAACGGCACGTTAATTATCGATGAGCTTGCCGATCTGTGTGATCAGGCACAGAAGCTGATCCTCAGCGTGCTCGAGCAGGGAGAATTCACACGCGCGGGCGGCCATGAGCGGGTGAAACTACAGGCGCGGGTTCTTGCCACGGTGAAAGCAGATTATGAGGAAGCTATAGCGCGCGGCGAGCTGCGCCGTGAGTTGATCTCGAACCTGAACACATTGAGCGTGCATGTGCCACCGCTGCGCGAATATGCGGAAGATGTGCCGGAACTCCTGACTTACTACGTCGACAAGCTGGTCGATGCCGAAGGACTTTCATTCCGTCGCTTCAGTGTTGCCGCACAAAATCGCTTGAGAAATTATCCGTGGCCCGACAACGTTCGCGAACTCAAAAACCTGGTACGCCGGTTGCTGCTTACAGGGAGTGAAGAGGAGATCACCCTCGCTGACGTGGAAAGTGAGATCAGCGTGGCATTCGATGCGGCGCAACCACTGGTAAAACAGGATTTGCTGGCGCTGCCGTTACGCGAAGCGCGGGAACAGTTCGAACGCGCCTACCTGCAACAGCAACTGGTGCTGTGCGACGGCAAGGTAGGCAAGCTGGCACAACGCGTCGGCATGGAGCGCACGCACCTGTATCGAAAACTACGCTCGCTGGGTGTAGATTTTCGCTCTGCGGCCGCGGCGGACGACAGCTAACTCGTGGGAGCGGCATCCTGCCGCGATTATTCCAATCGCGGCGGCGTCGCTCACGCACATCCGTCTCAATTGTGAGCGAATTCTCAAGTCTGGAAAATTCTGCCAGAAACAGCTCGCTCCGCGACATAAGTACCTCCATGTACACATGCCGCTCCCACGTCTTGTTATTCTGGAGTTCCTGCCATCGCTTCATCCAGCATGGCGATCAGTGCGTCCCGGTCATAACTGTATTGTTGCCTTTCATTAAGCTGCACTAACTCTTCGATCGCTTTCTTGATAGTGATTTCTGCCTGTTCCTCGTTTGGCACGACCATGTAGCGACGCTTTGGATCCGGGTCGAACAGTGCATGCAAAAACGCCGTTGAAACTTCGTCAGGTTCCTTGTCTTTGGGCCGGCCAGATGCGCGTTCTATGAGTCCTTCCATTTCCTCCTGATACAAAGACCCCTCCGGCGTCTGGCCGCGGCGCTCCATGCGTTTTAGCAAGGTATCGAATATAACTGAGTTGTAGTTGCCAGGTTCTACGACGCTGACTTGCACGTCAAACTTTTCCATTTCCCGCGCCAGAGAATCTGTATAGGCCTCAACAGCATGTTTACTCATGCTGTAGGGACCGGCGAACATGCCGGACAGAATTCCAGAGATTGAGCCGGTTGTTGTGATACGACCCTTGCTTTCAATAATCAGCGGCGCAAACGCTTTGGTTACCCGGTAAGGGCCGAATAAATTGACATCCATTTGAAACTGCATGTCTTGCTCATCTACTTCAACCAATGGACCAAGGACAGCAACACCGGCGTTGTTAATCAGGCCATACAGACCCCGCCCTGCGTTCGTTATCGTTTCGACTGCCGCATCTATTTCCTCCTGGACTGTGACATCGAGCTTAATCCCCTGGATGTTCTCGATCGCGCTCAAAGCATCCAGGTCTTTTTGTTTCCTGGCACCTGCATAAACGAAATGCCCCTCGGCAGCCAGCGTCTCAGCGATATGCCGACCGATGCCGGTGCTTGCCCCGGTAACAAGGATCGCCTTTTGCTCGGTTGTCGTATTTTCCTGTGCGACGATCAGGCCTGAGAAGAAAACGGTTGCGACAAAGAGTACTGCCAGAAACATTTTGAGTTTCATAGTCGTTCCTTTATTAGAGATTGTTTTGTAGGAAAAGCTGTCGAGCCCGGGCTACTTTTGTTTGTTTTCCCAGAAATCAGCATTCTTGATGCCCAGCGCTTGCGGATCGAAGGTGTATTTCGTAACCCCGGCCTTTCTTTGTTTCTCGTAATCCTGCAACGCTTTCAGCGCGGGTTTGCCCATGAAGAACAAAATGAGAATAGCGATGATGTTTAGCCACGCCATCAGGCCCACACCGATGTCGCCAAGACCCCAGGCAAGGTTTGCTGTCTTAACGGCGCCATAGAAAACGGAAGCCATCATGAGAATCTTCAAAAACAGCATCTCCCCTGGAAAGCGGAAGAATCTTCGCAGGTAGGCAACGTTTGTTTCAGCGATGTAGTAATAGGCAAGCAACGTTGTAAATGCAAAGAAGAACAGGGCAACTGCGACGAAGGGTTTGCCGACCCCGGGCATAACGCTCTCTACTGCAAACTGAGTAAACGCAGGGCTGTTAGCTTGCGTGATGGCCGGTAAATTCTGTACCAGGAAACCGGTTTCGCCGTGTACGTTATAGGCGCCTGTAATCAGGATGATGAATGCTGTGGCGGAGCAGACGAATAACGTGTCCACATATACCGAAAATGCCTGCACCAGCCCCTGCTGTGCCGGATGCTGCACCTCGGCGGCGGCAGCCGCATGCGGTCCCAGTGCCCTGTCCCGCTTCATTGGAATAAACGCCTCTTTTCACGCCCCAGCCGATTGCTGCGCCAACGCCCGCCATGGGGGTGAAGGCGTCGTTCATGATCAGGCCAATAACTCCCGGCAACTCGCTGATGTTCATCCCGATGACGACGAACGCCGCAAGAATATAGGCGAGGCCCATGAACGGAACGATGATCTGGGTGACATTGGCAATTCTTTTGACGCCGCCGAAAATAATGAAGCCCAGCGCCATCACCACAGCAACGGCCGTGACCAATTTGGTCATGCCAAGATCACCGAAAGGTGTTGCTACGATCGTGCCGGTACCAAGAGCAACTTCGGCTGCGCTGGTGATACCGTTTGCCTGTACACCGGGCAACAACAAGCCGGTGGCAATGATTGTTACGACAGCGAAAATCCAGGCGTACCATCTCTGCCCCATCGCTTTCTCGATATAGAAAGCAGGGCCACCGCGATACTCGCCTTCATCTTCTTCTTTGTAGATCTGTCCGAGCGCGGATTCGACGTAAGCGGTTGAGGCACCCAGGAAAGCAACAACCCACATCCAGAAGACTGCCCCGGGACCGCCAAAGCCGATCGCTGCCGCAACGCCGGCAATATTGCCGATACCGACACGGCCCGACAGAGAGACGGCCAGTGCCTGGAACGACGAAATACCCTTATCTGACGCTTTGCTGGAAAAGAGGAGATGCAGCATTTCTTTAAACAGGCGGACCTGTACAAAGCGGGTCAGCACTGAGAAAAACAGTCCGGCGCCAAGCGCGAGCATGATGAGCCAGTTGCTCCAGATAATAGCGTTCAGAGAGTTGACGAAATCCTGCATAAGTAAGCTCTTTTAGTTGTTATTGGGCTTGTGATGACCCCGGATACTACAGGAATAAGCTAACCAAACGATTGACGGCCGCTATTTCAGCCATTCGACTACGGCCACGCCGATAAAACTGCCTATGGCATAGCCAAATGACCCTGCGAGCACCCCCGGGATCAACAGATCGCGCCAGCCTTTGGCCGAGGCGAGTGCAGCAGCACTTGCCGGGCCGCCGATGCAAACCGCAGAGGCCATCGCCAGTTCTGCGAGGTCGAGTTTCATCACTTTACCGACAGCAAACAGAATCACGAGGTGGACGATTATGATGACCGTCGCAAAGACAAAGAATACCGGTGCGATATCAATAAGCTCCCAAATATCCGCACTTGCACCGACGCTTGCGAGAAATATAAACATAAGTACATTGCCCGCTTCAGCATGTCCGGAAAGCTTCTCCACCTTATGCGGCAGAAGCGTCGCGACCATCAAGGTAAGTGCAGTAATGGCGAGAATTGAAAACTGCGGTTTCCCTGCAAGATCAGCGAGTACACTACCGATCGCTGCCAGCAGGAACGCCAGCGCCAGCGAACCAAGCAACCCTGCAATATCCAGGTCGGCGATGTGGTGCGGACTCTTCGCATCCAGATCGACTTGCACGGCGTTATCGATGTGATGCGTCGGATATTTGTTGGCCATCCACGAGATGCCCGGAATAAAGATGATCAGCAGGAAATGCAGATTGGTTATCACGTTGTCAGCCGCAATTGCTGCCGTTAGCAAGCTGCTGTCCTGCATGTCAGTGGCGCTGGCCACTGCCGCAAAATTCAGGCTGCCGCCGATATAAGTGCCGGTGAATATTCCGGCAAGCTCCGCCTCGTTCGGCCCAAGATCGAACATCGCTACACCGACCATTGTGCCGGCAACGACGGCGGCACTGCCAATAACGAATGCGACCAGTGTGGGACCGGACTCACGAACAATTCGTTTGAGGTCCGCCTGCAACAGCAGCAGCGGAATGGCGACGGGAACAAGGTAGTCCCACACAACATCATAGACCGGTGCCGCGGTCGGAATGATACGCAGGTTTGCCAGCACGATGGCCAAAGTAATCAGTAGCATTACGCCGGAATATTTCCTGCCCCAGGGGAAACGTTCACACCAGAAGCCGAAGCCGGCCAGCGCGATTAACACCGCCCAGATTGCGAAATCCTGATCAGGTCCAATTAGCGGCAGTGAGAGCATCATTTCCTCCGGTTAATTTTGTTGAACAATGGGCAACTTACGCGGTGCAGGAACAATACTGCCATCGGGGTTGAACTGAATGCCCGGCGTACCGAAATCGCTGTTGCTGAGGTCGCGAATCATATTCAGCGCTCTGTTTTTGCGATCCATTGACGGGCCGGCCGGGCGTAGTTGAATCGTTGAGTGGATTTGTCCCGTGACGAATTTTCCTGCGCCATCAAGCGTCGCAACCAGGATTGGCGCAATGCCCTTGCTGCCGGCGACGCTGATGCCATAGTAGGTGGCGAAATTGCCAAGGCTGTACGCGATCAGTCGACCTTCATACAGCTCGACGGCCCGCACAACATGCGGTCCATGGCCCAATACAAGGTCAGCACCAGCATCGACCACCATCCTGGCGAACCTGACCACATCGCCGCGCGGCTCATTGAGATATTCCTCTTCTGCGAATGGCAGGTGGGTGACGTCCTGTCCTTCTGCGCCACCGTGAAACGAGACAATAACAATATCGTTACGGGCGGCATGCGCGGCAACTTTCTTTTCTGACAGTTCGTAGTCGAGCAGCATGTTGGAATTTTTTGTGACGGCAAACGCAAGCACAGCGACTTTGAGATCATTCACCACCATTTCAGCGAAGTCACCCTCCAGACCTGAATGATAGATGCCGGCTGCGGCGAGTGTCTCCATGCTGGCGAGACGACCTTCTTCACCGAAATCGCGCGCATGGTTATTCGCAAGGCTTAGCACGTCAAACCCGGCTGCCACATAATGTTCGACGTAGCGTGACGGCGAGCGAAACAGGTAGCAGGCGTTCGGGTTGCTGCACTTCTTGGCGGGTTCGCCACCGTCCAGGAGCACCCCTTCAAGATTGCCAAAAGTTATGTCTGCAGCGGAGAGGGTGGGTGTTACTGCCGTTAAAAAACTAACGCCGTCGTCGTCCGGCAAATGATTCTCCGGGAAGTCAGTGCCCAGCATCATGTCACCAACCGCTGCGATGCTGATTCTCTCGGCCTGCAGGTCTCTCTGCGGCTCGGGTTCCGGGACGGGTTCCGGTTTTTCTGCTACCGGTTCGGGTAGCGGCTCGACTGTCGCGGTTGAGTCATCCTTTATCGGCACTTCCTGCGGCGGCGCGGCGCAGCCGGACAGGTATAAAAACAAGAGGAGAGCGACGGTTTGTCCGGCGCGCCTAATCACCGACGCGAATTCTCAATACATCAATCTTCGCCTGCTTCAGGCGGTTGCGCACCCTGTTGAGCTCGTCAAGATCGTCGGTCGGGGCCAATACGCACGCGGTGATACGTTTTGTCATCGATTGTGACGCGCTGTATGCGTGATTCGATGCCCTGCAATGCGATCTGTGCCCGTCGCCTGTCGGCATCCTCGAAATCCGTGAACGAGCCTGCCTGCAGGACATAGATGCCAGGCCGGACGACTGCTTCCTTTTGCGTGTCCCGGCTGACATTCGTTTCCTGTTCCGGAATAATCACCTCGAAATTAGGCAACATTTCATAGAAGTCAAAGCGTCGCTCAGCCGGTTCCTCGGGCACGGCGGCTGCCGGGGCAGGTTCGACAGTCTGCACTGATTGCTCAATCGTACTGGCCATGCTTGCCGGCTGCTGTGCCGCCGTTCGAACAGGCATATCTGCCGCACGATCCTTCATAAAAATCGCGAACGCCACAGATAGCCCGATAGCGAGGCCGAACAACATCCACATCCAGCCGGGATAGTCTTCCTGCTTTTGTGGACTGCGCCGGGCTTTTCTCTTGCGTACCGGTTTTCGTTTTCGTTTGGCCATGGGGCGATCTACATTTTATCCGGTGCCGAGACACCAAGAATTGCCAGGCCGCTGGCGATAACTGTGCGTGTTGCGTGAATCAATGCGAGCCTGGCGTTGCGCAAGCCTTCGTCGTCCGCAATAAAAGTATGCGCGTTGTAGTAAGTGTGGAATTCGTTGGCGAGGTCACGCAGGTAATGCACCAGGTGCTGCGGCGCCCGGTTGTTTGCCGCCAACTCGATAATTTCCCCGAAACGACTGAGTGATGTCAGCAGTGCCTTTTCATGGCTTTCGGTAAGTAATGCGAAGCTGTTTGCAGCAGCTGCCTCGTCGTACTGCAATGATTTTTCCTCCAGTTGGCGGAACACGCTGGCAACACGCGCGTGCGCATACTGAATGTAATAAACCGGGTTATCGTTGGAGCGATTCTTGGCAAGCTCGAGATCGAAATCCAGGTGTTGGTCGTTTGAGCGCATGACATAGAAAAATCTCGCCGCATCGTTACCAACCTCGTTGCGCAGCTCGCGCAGGGTTACAAACTCGCCGGAGCGAGTCGACATCTGCATCTTCTCGCCGCCGCGATACAACGTTACAAACTGAATGAGATCCACTTCGAGGCTGTCGCCGGGATAGCCCATGGCCTCGAGGCCGGCCTGCACGCGGGCGATGTAACCATGATGATCCGAGCCCAGGACGTCGATGAGAAAATCATAGCCACGCACGCGTTTGCCGTAGTGGTAGGCGATGTCGGATGCGAAATAAGTTTTCTTGCCGTTCTCGCGCACTACCACGCGATCTTTTTCATCACCGAAATCGGTTGCGCGAAACCAGGTGGCGCCGTCCTTCTCGTACAGCATGCGCCGTTCCTGCAACACGGCAAGTGCGTCGTCGATAAGTCCGTCTGTAGTCAGGCTTTGCTCCGAAAACCAGCGGTCGAAAGTGACCCCAAATTCGGTCAGGTCATCTTCCATCTCGGCTCGAATAGATTCGAGGGCGTGCTGGCGAATAATTGTAAAACCGTCAACGCCAAGCAGCTGCTCCGCTTTTTCGATGAGTGCGTCGATAAACGCATCCTTGTCACCGTCGGGCGCATCTGCCGGGAGACCGGACGAAACGTCTGCTGCTTTGACTTCAGGAATATCATTGTTCTCAATTGCCGCCGCCAGCTCACGTATGTAATCCCCTTTGTAGCCACCGGCGGGAAAGGGGATTTCCTGGTCTGCCTGCTCCAGCATTCGCAACCACACGCTGACGCCGAGAATATCCATCTGTCGCCCGGCATCATTGACGTAATACTCACGGTCGACCTGGTAGCCGGCGGCCTCAAGCAGGTTACCCAAGGTCGCGCCATAGGATGCGTGACGACCGTGGCCGACGTGCAGTGGTCCCGTCGGGTTTGCGGAAACGAACTCCAGCAAGATCTTTGGCGAGGGCCGAACTTCCTGTCGGCCATAGCAATTGCCGTTCTCAAGAATGTCGCTGAGTTCGCGATGCAGCGCTGTTGCGCTGACATAAAAATTAATGAACCCTGGGCCGGCGATTTCGACTTTGTCCACCAGTTCGCTGTCGGGCAGGTTCGCAATTACTTCCGCAGCTATCTCGCGCGGGTTTCTACCGAGTGACTTCGCAAGGCGCATCGCGATGTTGGTGGCGAACTCGCCATGGCGGGCGTCACGGGTGCGCTCGACCGTTGTGCTGATAGAGGATATCTCCGGCGCTTCAGCCAGATCCGGCAGGCTGGAGACGGCTTGCTCTACAAGTTGTGCTATTGCGGTTTTCAATTGGGTGGGCCCTGGTTGGTAAGGAATCGCGGCGGGACGCCGCTCCCACGATGCATCAATTGGCACCTGTGGGAGCGGCGTCCCGCCGCGATTCCCTACAATCTTATAGTCCTTTCAGAAAAGCTCAATCGGATCGACGTCGATCGACCATCTTACCTTTCGCGAGGCTGAATTACTCTCCAGTGAAGTTCGCAGGTGGCGCAGCATGCCATGCAGTTTTCCGCGTTGATTACTCTGCAACAAAAGTTGCGCCCGATAACGGCCCGCCTTGCGTTCCATTGGCGCGCTCACTGGTCCGAGTATCCTGACTTCCGCAATCTGCATGCTTTGCGCGATGGCACGCGCCATGTCGAGGAACTCACGGGCATCCTCGCGCCGCGTGGCGGCCGCGCGGAGCAGCGCCAGCCTGCCAAACGGCGGCCACGCGGCACTCTCACGTTCTTCAAGGGCGCTCTGCGACACTTTTTCGTAACCGCCACTGAACAACGCATTCCAGAACGGGTGCTCGGGGAAGCCGGTCTGAATAATGACCTCACCCTGGCGCTTTTCCCTGCCAGCACGCCCGGCCACCTGCACCAGGCTTTGCGCCAGTCTTTCGCTGCCACGAAAATCAGTGCTGAACAGACCCTGGTCAGCGTTGATGACGACCACCAGCGTGAGGTTCGGGAAATGGTGACCCTTGGAGAGCATTTGTGTGCCGATCAGGATGCTGGTCTCGCCAGACGTGGCCATCGCCAGCGCCTTGCTCATGGTGCCTTTCAGGCGGGTAGTGTCGCTGTCGATTCGCGTGACTATCTGTTGCGGAAATCTGCTGCGTAACGAACCCTCGAGACGCTCCGTCCCCTGGCCCAGCGGACGATAACCTGAACCACATTCCTGGCATGTGACATCGATCGGGCGCGCTGCACCGCAATGATGGCACATCAGCTTGTTGCTGCTCGCATGTACCGTCATGCGTGCGTCGCAACGGCTGCACTCGGCCACGTGCCCGCAGCCGGAACAAATCAATGTTGGTGCGAAACCACGTCGATTCAGGAACACGAGTACCTGGCCGCCCTGATCTATGTTCTTGCCGATCGCAGCAATCACTGGCTCGCTCAGGCCATCATCGGATGGGTGCCTGGTCAGGTCTACGAGACGCAAAAGCGGCGGCACAGCCTTGCCGGCGCGTGAGGGAAGTCGCAAATGCTGATACGCACCTTCCCTGCAACGTTGCAATGATTCGAGGGATGGCGTGGCTGTGCCAAGAACGACCGGGATGTCCAGGTACTTTCCGCGGACAACTGCCAGGTCCCTCGCCGAATAACGCAACCCTTCCTGCTGTTTCAGCGAGGCATCGTGCTCTTCGTCGACGATGATAAGACCGGGTTCCTTAAGAGATGCAAAGATTGCCGAACGCGTACCGACGATTAGCTGTGCGCTACCGTTACGTGCTGCGCGCCATGCGGCAAGTCTTGCACTGTCTGTCAGCGCCGAATGCATTAGCACCGGCTCCAGCCCCAGGCGTTTTTGAAATCGACTGACGAGTTGTGGGGTAAGTCCGATCTCCGGAACGATCACGAGCACCTGCCTGCCGGCGCTGATCTGATCCTGGATCAGGTGCAGATAGACCTCTGTCTTGCCGCTGCCGGTTACACCGTCAAGCAGGCTGACCTGGAATCCATCGTGTTGGCGAATGGCTTGCAGTGCGGCCGTCTGATCTGCATTCAGTGCCGGACCGCTGACTTGTTCAACATTTGCCAGCCGTTCCGCGGAGTCGCTGTCATCGACGACTGTAAATTCTTCAAGCAGCGATTTGTCGATGAGACTCTTCCTGACCCGGCGCCAACCCGGCATCATCTCGTCCAGTTCCGCGAAGCTCACACTTTCCGTATCCTGGATCAGCAACAGCAATTCTGCCTGGCGCGGAGCGCGCTTCCTGATTGCTTCGATGTCCGCGCTGGAGCCGGCAGGAGTCACTGAAACCTTACGTATGTCAGTTGTGAGTGGATTGCCTTGCCGCAACAACGTCGGCAACGCGGCGGCGACGACCTCACCGATCGGGTGGTGGTAGTAGTTGCTGGTGAATTGAATCAACCAACGGTCAGCCTCGCTCAGGAGGGCGCTTTTATCGATCACCTGCATGGCGTTCTTAAGCCTGGCCGCAGGAATGTCGCTCTCTGCGGCAATCTCCATAACGAGACCGGTTTGCACCTGCCGGCCAAAGGGCACCTGGATGCGACAGCCGGGCTCCGGCATCCCGGATTGTGGGGGCAGGTAGTCAAAAAGACGCGAGAGCGGGGCGTTTATAGCCACGCGAAGGACTGGTCCGCTAGCCACTGCACTGCTGCCTGAGTCGAAATTGAGAGATTAATTTAATAAATACAAACACTTATACTTCCGCCGCTTACTTTGAGCGGCCTTATCCATGTAACATAATATGGCCGGTTTTTATTCGGCTGCTGTCAACCGCGCCTCGCCCGGGACGTTAAATAGTCATGATTCCCGGAAGGGAGTCAAGATGAAAGTATGGATTGAGATGGATCTCATGGGAAATGTCATCAGGATGGATATCGAATGAACGCTTGCGTCGCCAGTTTTGCGGTATCTTGCCGTACTCGTGAATTGTTGGAAAAGCCTTCCATGGCTTTTCCAACATCGCCATTTGAAAAGCGCGGTTTTCAAATGGCTTCCATTTTCAATGGCTTACAGCCATCGAAAATGACGGTACATCCATGTACCGTTAGCAGGCCGTTGCAAAACAAAGTTTTTCAACGGCCTGCTAAAAACCACACGGGAGTCAGTACGCTGCAACGCGAACAGGAGCTCAATCGCTTTTTCGCCGAGGTTGAAGGGCGGGCATGCGCATCGCCGAAATCGGCGTACGTGATCGCGATGAGGCGCTCGACCTCGTGCAGGACGCGATGATAAAGCTCGCGCGAAAGTATGCTGATCACACCGGCGCGGAATGGACGCCGCTTTTTTACCGGATATTGCAAAATGGTGTGCGTGACTGGCATCGGCGCGCCGCAGTACGCAATCGCGTCATGGTTTGGTTCGGTCGTGGCAACAGGGATGAAGACGATTACGACGTTGTTGCAGCCGCGCCGGATCCGATCGGTCGCACACCGGATGAGGAGTTGCAGTCTGACCAGGCTATGGACAGTCTCGACGCGGCACTTGCCGCGTTACCGGGTCGGCAACGAGAGGTATTTATGCTGCGCACGTTTGAAGGATTGAACGTCGCAGGCACTGCTGTCGCGATGGGCTGCAGCGAGGGCAGCGTCAAAACACATTACTCTCGTGCAGTGCATTCACTGCGCGAAACCCTGGGAGAACACTGGCAATGAATGAGCGCAAAGACAACGCAACAGAGAACGCGTTTGTTGAACGGGCGAAGCAGCACTTCGACGAAAGTGTTGCAAATCTCGATGGCGAAACACGCTCGCGATTGAATCGCGGCCGACAGGCTGCGCTGGCGGAAATCGCGACCGGTGGACGGACATGGATTGAGTGGGCGCCCGCCGCAGGGGTTGCAGCTGCCGCGGTAGTTGCAGTCGTCATGTGGACCGGCAATCCACCTGGCGATGAGTTGACGCCTTCGAGCGCGAGTACCGATATCGAGATTTTGTTCACAGAGGACAGCTTCGAAATGCTGGAAGATCTGGAGTTCTACAGCTGGATCGAACTTGATGACGAAACTGATGAAACTCTGCAACCGGGTGGCCATGTTGGCTGAGACCTGGCGGCCGGACAGCAGGCTCAAAGCCGCGGTGCTTTGGGGTTTGCTTGGTTGCAGCGGCGCCCTGTTGGCGGCGGATACGGAATTACCGGATGTTGAGTTTATTGAGTACCTGGGGCTTTGGGAGGAATCGGACGCGGACTGGCTGCTGTTTTCCGAAGAAGTTCGTGAACAGGTTGTTGCCGATGACACGCGGACCGAACCCGCACCGGAAGGAAACGATTCGGCGGAGAGTAACGATGAAAGCTAAATACGCCAAATATGCGACGTCAGTTGTTGCCACGTTGCTGCTGATGCAAAGCACTGCAGTGATGGCACAGGATGATGCCGCGACCTGGGATAGTCTCAATGATGCACAGCGAGAGGTTCTGCAACCTTATGCTGAATCGTGGAGCACACTGTCATCGGAGCGCCGGGCACGGCTTGCCCAGGGCGCACGTCGCTGGTCGCGAATGGACACGGAGGATCGTGCTGCGGCACAGGATCGATTCCAGTCCTGGAGAAGTCTCAGCGATACTCAGCGCAGTACCATTCGTGATCGCTATCGGGTGTTTCAGGATTTGCCGGCACGGGATCAGGCTCGCATCCGCGAAAATTACCAGCGCTTTAATCGTCTTAGTCCGGATCGACGGCAGCAATTGCGTGATCGGTTTCACCAGATGACGCCGGATCAGAGGCAGAAAGTCAGGGACAGGTTAAGGCAGCGCCAGCAGCAGCATCGGCCGAGAGCGAGTGATCGGCCGCCGGGTTGATATTCCTCCGCTCTTGTAGGAGCCCGCCGTGCGATAGTTGCGATCGCTGAACCCTCGTGAATGTCTGTCTATTGGCACGGGCGATTCTTGCTTGGTTTTCGTGATTGTCGTTTGTCTGGCAGGCGGCTTCGTTTTTGCGGGTGTGGTGGGTTGATGTTTTGCAAACATTGCAGGGCATGTTTTCAACATGTCCTGCAATGTTTGTCGCCCGCACGGCGGGCTCCTACGGGCCGTTGCTACAGTTTTTGGCTTTCGGGTTAGGTTGGTTGGCTACAATTTTCGAGTGCGCGATTCCTGGCCTTTACAGGTTCTTTATCTCACTGATTAGTTCGCCTGCCATCGCCTGGCCGTCTCCGTACAGCATCCTGGTCTGATCCAGGAAGAACAGTGCATTCTGGATTCCTGAGAAACCTGCGCCCTGGCCGCGCTTGATTACCACGACATTCTTCGCGTAATCCGCATCGAGGATTGGCATGCCGTAGATCGGGCTGGCCGGGTCGGTGCGGGCAACCGGGTTGACCACGTCGTTTGCACCAATGATTAAAGCAACATCCGCCGTCGGGAACTCAGAATTGATTTCATCCAGGTCGTAGATGATGTCGTACGGCACGCCAGCTTCGGCGAGCAGGACATTCATATGGCCGGGCATTCTTCCGGCGACCGGGTGAATCGCGAATTTGACGTCCACGCCACGGTCGCGCAACAGCTGCGTCAGTTCCCAGACCTTATGTTGGGCCTGTGCCACGGCCATGCCGTAGCCGGGGACAATTAAAACTTTGTCTGCGAAGGCCATCATGACGGCAACATCTGCCGCGTCGATCGGCTTCAAGCTGCCGCTAACGCCTTCGCCGCCCTCTACCGCCGGCTCGTCACCGAAGCCCGAGAACAGTACATTAGCAAGTGAACGATTCATTGCCTTGGCCATGAGTTGGGTAAGCAACGTACCCGCCGCGCCAACTACCGTTCCAGCGATGATCATCGCCGCGTTTTGCAAAACAAATCCTTCAAACGCGACCGCAAGTCCCGTCAATGCGTTGTACAGGGAAATAACGACTGGCATATCGGCGCCGCCGATCGGCAGGGTCATCGTCACGCCGAGTACGAGCGCCAGTAAGAAGAAAATGGTTATCGTGTTGACGTCGCCGTGTTGCAGGACAATGTAGCCTGCAATTGCGGCTGTGCCGATAAGCAACAACATGTTGAAAATCTGTTGGCCGCGGAAACGCATGACGCTCTTCATTAGTCCCTGCAGTTTCGCGAATGCGATCAGGCTGCCGCTGAATGACACCGCTCCGATCATGCCGCCGAGCACCGCCAGGGTGCCAAAGACCATGCCGTGATCTGCACCGCTGTACAGTTCAACCGCCGAAATCGCTGCAGCCGAACCACCGCCCATGCCGTTATACAGCGCAATCATCTGCGGCATGTCGGTCATGGCCACTTTCTTGCCGCTGACCCAGGCGATAACACCACCAATAAATATGGCGGCCATCATCAATGGGTAATTGCCCATTCCCGGATAGAGGAAGGTTACGACCGTCGCGACGACCATGCCGGCGCCGGCCCAGATGACACCGCCGCGTGCGGTAACCGGCGAACTCATACGCTTGAGTCCGAAAATGAACAGTATTGCAGCGACAAAATAACTCACCTCAATGACCGTACGCATGGAGATAAACTCGCTCATGAGCTTTTCTCCTTGTCTTTATCTTTGTCCTTGCTGCTTTTGAACATCTCCAGCATGCGTTCGGTGACAACATAGCCACCGACTGCGTTACCGGCGCCGAGCAGGACGCCGATGAAACCGATGCTGAGTTCCAGCGTTGTCTCGGCACGACCGAGCGCCACCATTGCGCCTACCAGGACGATGCCATGCACAAAGTTTGAGCCGGACATCAGTGGCGTATGTAAAATTGCCGGTACACGCCCGATTACCTCATGACCGACGAACGCCGCCAGCATGAAAATATAAAGTGCTACGAATCCATCAATCATCAGGCAGATCCCCCTTCAATTGCGTCGCGCGTCGGCTCATGCTTGATCTCGCCATCGTAAGTTAGCGCCGTTTTGGCAAAAACCTCATCTTCCCAATCAATATTCAGCTCGCCTTCCTCACTGATCGCGGGTTTGATGAAGTTGAAAAGATTGCGCGCGTACATGTCACTGGCATGCCGACCAAGCGACGCAGGCAGATTAGCCGGGCCAACAATTTTTACGCGATGCGCGATAACTGTCTCGCCTGCTTTCGTTAATTCACAATTGCCGCCGGTTTCAGCGGCGAGGTCAACAATGACTGCACCGGGTTTCATGGCTTCGACCGCGGCTGCAGAAATAATCCGTGGTGCGGGCCGGCCGGGAATCGCTGCTGTACTGATCACGACATCTGACGCCGCAATTTCCTTGTCGAGCGCTGCCTTTTGTTGTGCTTTTTCTTCGTCGGTAAGTTCCCTGGCATAACCGCCTTCGCCCTCAGCCGAGACACCGGTATCAACGAACTTGGCGCCAAGCGATTCAACCTGCTCTTTGGTGGCGCCGCGAACATCGTATCCTTTGACGATCGCACCGAGGCGTTTAGCTGTAGCGATGGCCTGCAAACCGGCAACGCCGGCGCCAATAACCAGTACCGTGGCCGGGCGAATCGTGCCGGCGGCGGTGGTCAGCATTGGAAAGAATTTGTCGAGTGTGGTGGCCGCAATAAGCGCTGCCTGGTAACCAGATGCCGCTGCCTGTGACGACAGAACATCCATGCTCTGCGCACGCGAGATGCGCGGCACCAGCTCCATAGCGAAGCCGGTGTGCTTCTTGCTTTGCAATGCCTTAACGAGGTCGGTGTTGATATGGCCATACATCATGCCGCTGACCACCGAACCGTCTGCCATTTTTTCTACGGCTTCCCTGCTCGCTGGCTGGACCGTGAATAGCAGGCCGCATTTTTTGAGTACGCCCTCGGCATCGGTGATCTCGACGCCTTCGTAGTCTTCGTCAGGAATTTGTGCGGCATCACCCGCGCCACTTTCCATAACGACCGATACACCCAGCTTTTGCAGCTTACCGGTGATCTCGGGGGTCAGGGCAACTCGTGTTTCACCCTCAAGAGTTTCTTTTAGCACGCCAACCGTGAGCGGCATTGTCAGTCTCCGTCAGTCAATCTTTCGCCTAAAGTAGTCCGTATGCCGCCGCCGGGAAATCAGTAGATTTCCTTACTCTTGTGGTTCTTGGAGTTGGTAGTCCGGACGTTTTTCGTATTTGTATCAAGCAATGACGAATAATGACATAGGAAGGGCTGCTGGCCAATTTGATTTTTGCCGGGTGTCCTGCATTATGTGACTAGCCCGGACTAGTTACCGGTGAGGGTTATTGGATGCTGTACGGAACCGCTGCAACAATCTCACAGCAGGTCCTGAGGACCGATGTGGCAGGCATGCCGCTCGAGTGGATCGACTACCGCGAAGCGGTACGGCTTTACCACACAGAGCAGGTCGCCTATGCCTGTGGCACGCGGCTGTACACTATTTTCGGTGGCTTCAACGCGGTCGATGGCCGCCGTAGTCGAATCGATGTGAGCTCCATCATCGCGACTCAGGGTACGAGCCGCGGGCTGGCTTTCACCAGGGATCGCTATATTCCACCCCTGAATAACCGCACGCTGTTCAAGCGCGACGCAAATCTGTGCCTTTATTGCGCAACACGATTCCCGACCCGGGACCTGACCCGCGATCACATCACACCCTTGTCACATGGTGGCACGGATGCCTGGAACAATGTCGCGACCGCATGCAGGCGTTGCAACAATCACAAAGGCGGCAGGACGCCGGAGCAGGCAGCGATGCAGTTGATTGCTGTGCCGTTTACCCCGACTTACGCTGAATATATTTACCTGAAGGGTCGCCGTGTCCTGGCTGACCAGATGCAATACCTGCTTGCGCATATTCCGAGATCCAGCCCGTTACATGCACGGCTCACAGACCATTTGTCTGATGGTGAGACCATATTTGACGAGCCGTATTCCGCATGAGTTAGTGGTAGCCAATGCAATATTTAATCGATGCCAGCGTTTATGTTTTCCGGGCACATTTCTCGATGCCGGACGACATGGTCGATGATGACGGTAACCCAATCAATGCGTTGTATGGATTCTGCCGTTTTCTCGGTGATTTCATGGAGCAGGTCAGGCCGCAGCATATTGCGGTCTTGTTCGATAGTAGCCTGAGCAAATCATTTCGCACCGAGATTTATCCCGAGTACAAAGCCAACCGCGAGCCGGCGCCACCCGAATTGAAGCGTCAGTTCGAACAATGCCGGCGCTTTACGCGAGCGCTTGGGTTGATGGAATGCGCACTCGCGAGTTACGAAGCAGATGATCTTATAGGAACGCTGGTTAACGAAGGTCGAAAAAACGGGCTGCCATCTACGATTGTTACGCGCGACAAGGACCTTGCACAACTGGTAACGAAGGAAGACGTATTCTGGGATTATTCCGGCAAGGGCAAGATAAAGTATGCCCAGATTCCCGAGCACTTCAGCGTCTGGCCGGAGCAGATTGCCGACTTTCTCGCCCTGGCAGGGGACAGCGTTGATAATATTCCAGGCGTGCGTGGCGTGGGCAAGAAAACCGCCACCGCGTTATTGCAGCACTTCGGATCGCTGCAGAGCATTTACGAAAATCTTGACGCCGTGCATGAAGTCAATGTGCGCGGCGCAAAAACACTGGGCGCAAAGCTCAATACGCACAGGGACGATGCGATGCTTGCGCGACAATTGACCGGTATTGCCTGTGATGCTCCGTACGAGCGTCCGACAACAGGCTTACGGCCGGTCGCACCCGATCTCGGTGCCATCAATGCGCTGTATGACGAAGCAGGCATTGGCATGGCCTTACGGCGCCAGGCCGAGCGAGTGTCAGACCTGAGGTAAAGACGCCGCGGAGAACTCCGCTATGCCCGAATGGCAGTCATTGTTTAGCGTACTTCGTGAAAACGACATCAACGTGTCGTTGCACGACATGCCGCGTCCTGTCGGTGGTGGCGACATAAGCGCGACGTGGCGAATCAAGGCTGAAGGAAATTCCGTTTTTCTGAAAACCGGACCCGCTGAATCCCTGGCAATGTTTCAGGCAGAGGCTGACGGCCTGCGTGAACTGCAAAAAGCAGACGCGGTTCGCGTGCCCAATGTGCTTGGCTGTGTCAGCTCGGGGACCGAGTGTCTGCTGGCGCTTGAGTGGATCGACTTTGAGCTGGCGGACAGCGCTATCGAAAAAATGCTGGGACAACAGCTGGCGAAGCAACATCGATATTGTGAGGATCGCTTCGGCTGGCACAAGGACAATACGATTGGCTCGACCCCGCAGCTCAATCTCTGGAACGATGACTGGGTGGAGTTCGTCGGCAAAGACCGGCTGGGTTTTCAGCTGGAACTTGCGGCGAAAAACGGTTTTACGGGCGACTTGCAGGTTGAGGGTGCTGCACTCTGTAAAAGCCTCGGCCAGTTTTTTGCTGACTACTGGCCGGAGGCATCTCTTTTACACGGTGATCTTTGGGGCGGTAACTGGGCTGCAGCGGATGGTGCACCGGTTATTTTTGATCCGGCAGTTTACTACGGTGATCGTGAATCCGACATTGCGATGACGAAACTCTTTGGTGGTTTTGGTGCTTCTTTTTACGACGCTTATGAGGAAGCGTGGCCGTTATCTGCTGGCAGTGAGCAGCGCATATTGCTGTATCAGCTTTACCACATTCTGAATCATCTGAATTTGTTTGGTGGGTCTTATCTGAATCGTGCGCTTGGGATTATTCGCGCGTTATGCTGATCGCCCGCTGGGCGGGCTCCTACAAGTGCTAATCAGAGTTGTAGGAGCCCGCCCAGCGGGCGATCAATCTGTCTATTGGCACAGGCGATTGTGGCCTATTCGGGCATCTCGCCAGACTCATCCACTTCGTATAACTCGCCCAGAAAATCCTCGTCGAACAGATACAGCATCGTTCCCTCAGGCGCCTGCAACACCATGAACGCCCCTTCAAAGCCAGGAAATTCATGATGAGTGAAACCATGTTTGGCGATCGCTATCCAGACAGCTTCTTTATCATCGCAGCGAAAACAAAGTGACGGACCCTCAAGCGCAATGCTTTCGCTGATACCCAGCGACATGCCGGCGGCGTTAAAACGCATGTGTGTCGTTGGTTCTTCACGCATGCGCAGGAGCTCCGGGGCGAGCGGTGCCCAGAAGCGGCCGGCGCGCAGTGTGTCCTTCGCTGGCAAAGTAAGCTCGAACCAGCGACCGCAAAGCGAGCTGTCGGCGTCTTCGTCTGGCGGGGAGAAAGTCCTGGCCTCAATCATGGAAATCAGATTGCCGTCGGGGTCTGGAAAGCCAAGTTCGTTGAATGCGTCCTCGTCGAGTTGCAGGTACTGGAAATCGAAGCCGTGATCGGACATGGAGCGTGCTTCGTGTGCCAGATCCTGGCGTACAAAAGTAATGGCAGGTCCCTCCAGTGAGCGATCATGTAAACCAATACAGAGTTCACCATCGCTGACGACTGCATACTTGTGTGACAGGACGTCGCCGATTTCGAGTTCGTGGAAGCCGAGCAATCTGTAAAAGCCGAGCGAATCAATAATATTGCTTGTCTGCACGCTGAATTCGAGGAATCGACCGAGCATGACTAGTTTTTCGCGCCCATGTCACGTGCGCGCTGCAAACTCTTCTCCAGTTTGCGCGTCGCTTCAGACAGGCTCCAGTCAGGTGACGCCTCCGGCCATCCGGAAACATTTTTTTCGATCAGTCGACTTAAAAAAGAAACATGATCGTCGCGAGCATTCAACGCCGGCACATAACTTAATTCGCCACCGCCGGATTGCGTGAACAGCCTGGCGTTCTGCAGCGCAATTTCTTCGAGCGTTTCGAGGCAGTCGGCGGCGAAACCGGGGCACACGACATCGACCTTGCCGGTTTTGTTGCGGCCTAAACTCTTAAGCGCGTCATCCGTGTACGGCCGTAACCATTCTTCCCGACCCACGCGGGACTGAAAGCTTAATTGCCATTCGCTGTCGTCAAGCTCAAGCGCTTCAGCGACCAGTCGTGCTGTTTTCTGGCACTGGCAGTGATAAGGGTCGCCATCCACCAGGGTTCGTTTTGGTACACCGTGGAACGACATCAGTAACTGGTCGCCGCGACCGTTGATGTCCCAGTGATCGCGAACACTTGCCGCCAACGCAGAGACGTAGCCCGCAGCATCGTGATAGTGATTGATAAAACGCAGCTCAGGAATCCAGCGTCGTTTCGACAGCGCGCGTGTCACGTTGTCGAATACGGAAGCAGTGGTTGTTCCGGAATATTGCGGGTAAAGCGGCAGAACAACAATGCGTCGAACGCACTGGTCATGCATTTTCTGCAGGGCGGATTCGATTGTCGGGTTGCCGTATACCATCCCGAGTTCGACATTAACCGCGCCAGCCAGGTGGGCGGTAAGTTTATCCTGCACACTTTCTGCGATATCCATCGAATGCAGGAGTAACGGCGAGCCCCGGTCTGTCCAGATCTTTTGATAGGCTTTCGCTGACTTCGCGGGCCGGGTTCTAAGGATGTAGCCGTGCAATATTGGCCACCAGATCAATGGCGGAATCTCTATTACACGCGGGTCGGACAGGAATTCGCTGAGATAAGTGCGTACCGCCGCAGGCGTCGCGGCGTCCGGCGTGCCCAGATTCACCAGTAAAACACCTAGCGAGTCGGGCAATCCGTGTTCGTATTGTGGTGCTGATTCGAAGGCTGGCATAAGTTCCGGTGCGCACCCTGAGGTGACGTAAGTGTTTGACGAACAGTACTAATAGTTTGTTAAAAAAGCCATTCATGGCTTTTCTAAACTCGTCAGGACCGGCGCCAGTAATGCCGTATCATTACGCTCTGATCTGAGGAGCATCTGGCAATGCAGGACGACTCGCAAAAGACAGGAATACCGACCGATCGGCAGACACTGGTACGCGACATTGCAGTTCTGCAGGTCAAACTGGTGGTTGACGGTCTGCGTGATTTCATACTGGTGCCGATTTCGCTGCTTGCCGGTATTATCAGCCTGGTCAAGATCGGCAAGGAGCCGGCAACGGAATTCTATGATTTGCTGAAGATGGGGCGCAGGAGCGAGCGCTGGATCAACCTTTTTGGCGCCGCCGAGCGTGTGTACGGGCCGGCGAGTGAAGATGATCAACTGATGCCCGAGGATATCGATTCACTGGTCAGCCGCGTCGAGTCTTTTGTTGTCGACGAATATAAAAAAGGCGGTGTGACAAAGCAGGCAAAAGATCAGGTGGACAAGGCGCTCAATACGCTGCACAGGCGCACCAGACGCAATAAAAAATCGTAGGAGCGGCTTTAGCCGCGAATGGGCATATGGGGCGGAAAATGGCGCCCTTTTCCGTGCTCCGTCCCCTCTATTTGTCGTCGTTGGTTCTTCGAATCGCTTCCTGCTATGCATTATGTAAAATTCACGGCAACACAAACAACTGGCTGTCGTAAACTGACATTCGTAGCATCGGCAAAAACCGGAAAAACAAAAATGACAAGCTGCAAGACCGCACTTTCCACAATTCCAATGATTGCATTCATGTTGGTGTCTACGCCGGTTCTCGGCGACGAAATCAATTGTCAGGGCAAGTTCGGAAAAGTGAAGTTGGATGGCAATGTCGTCATCGCCGCACCTTGCACACTAAACGGAACCACGGTCGACGGAAACATCAAGATATTCGCAGGCGGTTCGCTAGTCGCCATTGGCGCTGTCATCGACGGCAATATCAAGGCTGACACCGCGGACTTCATCGATCTGCAAAATACAGAAGTGGATGGCAATGTTGATCTCAAAGAGATGGTTGGCGATATTAGCTATATTCGCGACAGCACGATCGACGGCCATGTGAAACTGATGAAAAATCGTTCACGCCTCAGACTGCTGCGAAACTATATTGACAAGAACTTACAGGCAGATGAAAACAGCGGCGGCGTCGTCATCTCTGATAATGTTATTGATGGCAATTTGCAATGCAAAAAAAATAGCCCAGAGCCCGAGGGCGGCAACAACATGGTTTCCGGCAAGATGAAAGATCAATGTAGTGGTCTCCATGCGACAACAGAGTCGGGAGGGTCGGGAAATGTTGGCGGCACCGGGTCAACCGGCGGGTCGGGCAGCGATGGTGGCACCGGAACAACTGGCGGGTCCGAGACACCGCCGTTCGAAGTGAATGTTGGAGCTGGCGGAGGTGGTTCGACCGGACCGCTGCTCATCGTGTTTCTGCTCGTTGTTGGCCTGCCGCGATTACTCCGGCGACGGCGCGACCGGCAATATAAAAGTTATCAACGCGCTTCCCACGCAATCTCTTGAGGTATCACGCTTCCCGCGGTTAGCGTTGCACGTCACGACCGGAAATCAGGTCATCAAGGTTGGGTGGCGGGTGATCCGGCCCCATGCGACCGGCTTTTAAACGTCGTATGTAGTCTTTGTAAGTCCGCATCGCCTGGTAGCCGAAGATCCAGCAAATGGGCAGGTTCGCATAAATGATTACGCCAAGGCCGATGCCTGTCATGTTGTCGAGATCGGCACTGGTCTTAATGTGCCCCAGTGTTGCGAAGAATGTGAGTGAGCAATAAATCAGCCGGTAGGGCATAGCACTCTTGTTGCCCCACATATAAACAGCGCCTTGTTCACCGTAATAACCCCAGGCAATGATCGTGGAAATGGCGAAAAGCCAGGACGCGATCGTGATCAACCATTTGCCAAGTCCCGGTGTGACCGAGTCAAAGGCCTTCGCAGTCAACGTCGCGCCAACATGGTCCTGGTAGAAACCACCGTTGACGACTTGCGGTTCGACCGACCCTTCGAATGGCTGCCATGCGGCTACAAAATTACTGCCGTCTGTCGATACGCTGCCTGTTACGCGATGCAGATTCTGTCCGGTTGCAGCATTGTCGCCGGCTGCGACGATCATGAGTAATGGCTCCTGGTCCTGCCATTCGCCTGCCGCTAGCGGAGTATCCGGATAAGCCCAGCCGGTAGCAGTCTGAACTGCCTGTGGCAGACTCTCGAACGCGACATCAGGAGCGCGATTCCAGACGCCTGTGGATAAAATGATAAGTGCGGTGAAGGTACACACGACGATCGTGTCGATGAAGGGTTCCATGCCACCGACCAGGCCCTCGCGAGCGGGCTCGTCGGTCTTTACGGCGGCATGCGCGATGGCTGATGATCCCTGGCCGGCTTCGTTAGAAAATACGGCGCGTTTCATGCCAAAAAGAAAAGCCGAGCCAACAGTGCCACCGATAAACGCCCCGGTTGCATCGGCTTGCGTGAATGCGGACGTAATGATCAGTCCCATCATTGCCGGAATCTGGTCGAAATTGGCAAACAGCACAAAAAAGCCGGCGATGATGTAGATAAAGACCATGCCTGGCACGAGCGTAGCGGTAACTTTGCCGATTCGTTTGATGCCGCCAAGGAGGACCGCAGCGACGATAGTGGTGAGAACAACACCGGTGATCCAGCCGGGTACGCTGAAGTACTCGTTGGTTATGTCTGCGACGTTCCATGCCTGGAACATATTGCCGCCGGTGCCGGAGGACACCATGACAGTAAACGAATACAGAACTGCCAGTCCGGTGCCAATCCAGCCAAGCCTGGGATTCATTCTCTTGAGCGCCTTACCGGCGACCCACATGGGTCCACCGTGGGGGTTGTCGGGATCGTCCGTGTTGCGATAGAGCATTGCCAGGGTGACTTCCGTCAGCTTGATCGACATACCCAGAAAGCCAACCACCCACATCCAGAATATCGCGCCCGGACCACCCAATGTGATGGCGAGTGCTACACCGCCGATATTGCCGAGACCGACCGTTCCGGACAAAGCCGCGGAGAGCGCCTGGAAATGGTTAATAGCGCCGGGGTCATTCGGGTCATCGTAAACGCCGCGGATTACTTTGGGCCCGTGGGTTAGCGCCCGAAACTGAGAGAAGCCACTCCAGAAGGTAAACAGAACGCCGGTTGCGGCGATGATATAGATCCACGTCTCGTTCCACAGAACGGCATTGATCGCGGCTAAAGTCTGGCTCAGCTCACCCATGCATTCCCCCATCAAACCTATCTGGTCGGACCACTAGATTCCAACAGGCTGTCGAAACCCTGATTCTTCTCCAGCGAGTGGCTGGTTTATGCCGCTTCCATGATCGCAGTGACGCCCATGCCACCCGCGGCACAAACAGATATCAGTCCCCGGCCGCTGCCTTTTTCATGCAGCATCTTGGCCATTGTCGCGACAATCCTGGCGCCCGTTGCTGCGAATGGATGTCCAATCGCAAGACTGCCGCCTTTGACGTTCAGTTTGGCGAGCTCAATTGGGCCCATGGCCTGGTTTCTGCCCAGCCGGTCACGACAAAATTGCTCCGATTGCCACGCTTTCAGGGTGGCGATCACCTGCGAAGCAAAAGCTTCGTGTATTTCATAGAAATCGAAATCCTGCAGCTGCAAATCCGCGTCGTTGAGCATATCGGACACGGCGTATGCCGGCGCCATCAGGAGGCCTTCGACGCCGACGAAGTTAACGGCGGCTACTTTGCAATGCGTAAGGTAGGCGATGATCGGCAGGTTTTTTTGTTTTGCCCACTCTTCGGATGCAAGCAACACCGCAGCAGCGCCATCAGTTAACGGCGTACTGTTGCCGGCGGTCATCGTGCCCGTTTCGCTTCTGTCAAACGCAGGTTTAAGCGCCTGCAGCTTTTCAAAAGTTGTGTCGCGGCGAATGTTGTTGTCTTCCTCCGCATCCTGAAATGGAATCACAAGGTCGTCATAAAAGCCGGTGTCATATGCGGCCGCTGCTTTCATGTGACTGGCCAGGGCCAACTGGTCCTGGTGTTCGCGGGTCACCTCGAATTCCTTGGTCGTAATCTCGGCGCTTTGTCCCATGGATAAACCCGTTCTTGGTTCGATCACGCCAGGGAGTTGCGGTTTGAGATATCCTGGCCGGAGCGAAAACCACGGCTTCAGCTTCTGACCAAACGATCTGCCGCGGGCGCTCGCCAGGAGCAGGGAGCGAAACTTGTCGGAGTAAACAATGGGCGCATCGCTGATCGAGTCGGTGCCACCGGCGATACCGGCGTCTATCTGACCGAGAGCGATTTTGTTGGCGATGTTGATGCAAGCTTCAATACTGGTGCCACAAGCTCGCTGCATATCGACGCCGGGCGTGCGCAAGGACAGTCCGGCACCGATTGCGCATTCCCTGGCAAGGTTCCAGTCCTTGGAGTGCTTGATGACCGCGCCGAGCGCAACATCACCGAGTGTCTGACCTTTCAAATCGTACTTATTGACAAGGGCGGTCAAGGTCGCCGTCATCATGTCCTGGTTGGAGCAGTCCGTATAGATTGAATGGGCACGACAAAATGGAATTCTCAATCCGCCAACCACCGCCACCCGTCTCGCTCGCCCGTCATGCAACATACTCGTCTCCGTGCGCTAATTCTGGTCTGATACTTCCTGCGTGCGGCAACCTTACACTATTGCCGGACAGGATCGTAACCACTACATTCTGCCCCTGAACCATTGAATCCGGAAAAGAGTCAAAACAGTGTCCTCATCGAGAAAGAGCTGGCTGCACGAGTCGAAGGCGTTATTGCGCGTCGCGGGGCCGCTGATCGTCAACAACCTTTCGATCGCCGGCATGCAATTTGCGGATGCGGTCATGGCGGGACGCCTGGGCGCAGAGTCGCTCGCGGCGGTTGCTGTTGGTGGCAGCATCTGGTTTCTCGGCTTCACAGTGATGCTGGGATTGATGATGGCGATCTCGCCGATCGTGGCGCGTCACTATGGTGCCGGAAATCAGGAACTGATCGGGCGATATACGCGGCAAGGACTCTGGCTCGCTGTCGTGCTCGGCATGTGCATATTTACGCTGGCGCAGTTGTTTGTCGAACCATTGCTTACGTTCATCGGCATCGACCAGGGATTTCGCGCGACGACAGTTGGCTACGCCAAGGCAATCATGTTTGGCGCCCCGGCAATTTGCGCGTTTCTTGCCTTTCGCTTTACCACAGAGGGTATCGGCTTCACCCGACCGATCATGTACACCTCGCTGTTTGCGTTGGTTTGCAATGTGTTTCTCAACTATGCGCTGATGTACGGCCATTTTGGCTTCCCTGCTTTCGGTGCGGTCGGTTGCGGTATCGCGAGCGCAATCACGATGTGGCTGATGGTGTTCATGCTCGGCATTTATGTCTATGTGCATCCGATCTACAAGCCATTGAAAATCTTTGATCACATGGCTCCGCTTCGTGTGCCGGTGCTGAGAGAGATTTTGCACCTTGGCACGCCAATCGCCGTTACGATCACCGCGGAAGCTGGTTTGTTTTCGGCGGTATCCATCCTGGTTGGCACACGCGGTGCGGAAATAACCGCGGCACATCAGATTGCGCTTAACTTTGCGGCGACGATGTTCATGATTCCGCTGGCTTTGAGCGCGGCAATAACCATTCGCACCGGCCATGCGCTCGGTGGAGGTAATTTAGCGACTGCACGTTTAGCGGGCGCTGTCGGCATCTGGATGTGTGTACTCTTTATGACCTTTTCTGCCGGCTTCCTGTTGCTTTTCAGGGATGCGGTGGTGCACTTGTATACGAGTGATCCATCAGTGCAGGCGATCGCCATCAGCCTCCTGCTGATGGCAGCAATTTTCCAGATTGCCGACGGTGTACAGATTGGCGCGGCCGGCGCGCTGCGCGGCTACAAAGACACGCGCATGCCGATGATCATCAATACGTTTGCCTACTGGGCGCTGGGATTTCCGCTGGCGTATCTGGCTGCAATTACGTTCCAGTCACCACCGGCGTATATATGGGCAGGGTTCGTGCTGGGGCTATCGGTTGCGGCTGTGTTGCTGACGGTTCGTTTCAACCGCTTGTCGAAACGGGTGTTGCAGAATGCGGTTCCACCGGCGGCTGTGACGTAGTTTGTCAATCGCGGCAGTATGCCGCTCCTACGGCGAGCTGTGCAGAATCGTAGGAGCGGCATACTGCCGCGATTCTTGTCCAATGGTAGCCAACCGCCTAGGATTCAGATTGACCAAACGTCGGCACGTCTCCGGCAAGATACTCGTCTTCTTCGGTTGTGTTCTTGCGTTCCAACAACACATTTCGATGCGGAAAGCGACCGAATTTCTGCACGATGTCGGAATGCAGCTCCGCAAATTGTGCAATCGTTTCGAACGTTTCTTTGTAGGTAGGTGAAACCGCTTCGGCCAGCTTATTGAATATTATGCAGGATTTGTCCTGCACCTTGCGTGACTCCGCATGTTGCAGCGGCATATAAAAAAAGACGCGTTGAATAGGCGTCAGGCCCTTGTCCTTTTTCTCCATGGCCCCCTGGACACACAATTTGAGAGCGTCTCTATCTTTGGCAAAAGCTTCCGCTTTGTTGCGGTAGATATTGCGACGAAACTGATCCAGTAAAATAATCAGCGCAAGACGACCTCTTGGCTTGTGCCCCCAGTGGTCAAGTTTTCCTTCTGAGGCAAGCTCCACGTCGTCGGAAAATTCCCTGGCAATCTCTTCGTCAAAAACAGGATCGTCGCCAAACCAGACATCCATTCGACCGTCGATTTGCGGTGCACTCAGGGACTTTTCTCTGAACCAGAACGACAGCACTGCATCGATTCGTATCTGGTCGTCGTCCGTTATCGTGGCGTCCGCATTTTCGCTCAAGAGTTTTACTGACATAGTCTTTTTCCGTTTACGGTTCCTTAATCGGTGCAGGGCCGGAATTGTGCGGTCGGACAGCGTTACCGGCTCCGGCCATAATGCGAACCGCATCACAGTACGTGTGCTGCTCGACCGCTCATAGTGTGTTCTAACATTGGACGCTGGTAAATGCCATGCACCGGACCGGAATGACGGTCAATGCTGATTTGCGAGCTTTTGGTACTGAAGATGCGCTCATGAAGCACCGCCTGATACTTAGCCTGATATGCGTAGTTCTCGCGGGTTGCGGCAGCTCCAATGGTGGTCCGGAGGACGCCTTGCGTAGCTGGGTTAGCGAGGCCGAGGTGGCAGCCGAGGAGCGGGATCGTCGCGGCCTGCTCGCGTTGATTTCCGAAAACTATGCAGATAGTCGCGGTAACGACTACGAAGGCGTAGGTCAGATGTTGCGCATCTACTTTTTGCGGCAACAATCGGTCGTTTTGCTAACGACTATCGACGAGATCGTACTGTCGGGCGATACAGCAGCGATTCTTAAGCTGACGGTGGGTATGGCCGGAACCAACAATAGCGCGCTGGGTATTAGCGCTGATGCGTATAACTTCGAACTGGAACTGCAGGCCGATGACGACGAGTGGTTGTTGATCGGTGCACGTTGGGGTGAATTGGGCGAAAAACTGCGTTGATGTAACCGGGCGAGACGTGTTAAGGAGTATGTGATGAGAAGCAACAAACAATTGCGAATTTCTGTCGGACTGCTTGCAGTAATGTTTTTGTCAGCTTGCGCGACTACTGAAACAATGATCGCTGCGCCGACCGTGCAGCTGAAAACTGTCGAGTTGAGCAAGGTGAGCTTCAATCAGCAGACGTTTCTCCTCGGCTTTGATGTTAGCAACCCGAATTCATTTCCCTTACCAGTCAAAGCAGTCAAATATCGCCTGTTGTTCGACGACAAAAGCTTCGCCAATGGAGAAACGCGGGGAAATTTCACCGTGCCGGCCCACGGCGACGATCAGTTTGTGCTTAGTGTCGATGTGAGTTTTCTGGATTCGGCGACGCAACTGACCTCGTTATTGCGTGGCGGCGTGCCTGACTATGTTGAATATGAATTACAGGGCAGCCTCGCCATTGACATTCCTTTCGTCAAGCCAGTGGCGTTTTCCAGCGCTGGTGTAATACCGGTTAAAAATAGCGGGTTCTAGTTCTTGCTGATACACGCGGTACATAAGTATCGGCGTGATGGTCTACCCTTGAATCGCGGCATCCTGCCGCGATTCCGGGCTATTCGTGTGCGATTGGTTTATCGGTAAACAGGAAATCCTTAAGCTCTTTATCGAACGCCGGATCCTTGCGCCGAATCCACTCGAGGACCATCGCTGCATGCTCTTTTTCTTCGTCGCGGTTGTGCGCGAGGATAGCTGCCAGTTCGGAATCCTTGCAGGCATCGACGCGTTGGTTGTACCAGTCAACGGCCTCCAGTTCTTCCATCAAAGAAGTTATCGCCCGGTGCATATCTCGTGTGGCATCCGACAGCTCATCTATCGGTTCGTGGTATCCCTCATTCGCCATGCGTAATGCTCCTGTGATGTTCAGTGTCTGTCGTCGTTATGTGCAAAGGTATTCGGATGATAAACGAAACACCGTCGTCGGTGTTCTCTGCGGCAATTGATCCCCCGTGGCCTTCTGCAATCAGGCGTGCGATATAAAGACCAAAACCGAGGTGCTTGCCGGAATCATCACTGCGCACCGAAACCATCGAATGAAATAGCTGCGTGCGCATGTTTTCCGGCAATGGCGGGCCCGGGTTTGTGACGCCGATAACAACGTGTTTTGCATCGGAGTCCAGAGAGATTGATATGACATCCCCGGTTGCAGAGAACCCGACTGCATTGTCAGCCAGCTTATCGAGCATCTGGATAATCAGTTCCGGCGACCCGCGTACCGTTGAGTTGGTCGAGTTATTACGCAAAACAAATTGTCGTTCGGGCCACGCATCATCATAGGCGGCAACTGTCGACTCGAGAACAGTACTGAGGTCGAACTCCTCAGGTTCGGCATTTTCGATGAGTGCTTCGGTGCGACTCGCCTCGCTCATGGCGGTCAGTATCCGCCGCAGCCGATCAGCACCTTCCCGCGCACGAGCCGTGTATTTGACCGCGTCCGCCGAGAGCTCTTCATGCTCAAGGTTTTCGAGCGAGGAGCTTACGATCGTTAGTGGCGTTCTCAATTCATGAGAAAGTTTTGCAGCGAGCGTTCGCAGGTAGTCATTGTAATTGCCGAGTTGCTGCAGGACGCTCGAGAAACTCCGTGACAGGTCGCCGATCTCGTCGCCAGCGAGCGCGCTGGGCAAGGCCGTGCGTACGCGCTTGTCATCGAGTGCGCGCCCGGCCGCGTTACTCAGGTGGCGGATGCGTGAGGACAACCAGCTGGCGTAGCTCAGCAAAACGAGGGCGACGCCGATCGTCGAGATCAGTGTCAACGTGATTAGTCGTGTCAGCGCCTGGTTGGTCAGGCTCAGAATCGCATCAGTGCTTTGCTGCAAAATAATGGCGCCGGTCTGGACAGTGCCCGACCAGATGGGATGAGCAACCGATGTGACGGCGCGTCCGGTGTCCGGGCTGCGAAACCAGCGACTCGCCGGCGTTCCTTGCAGGGCGGTGCTGACATAGCTTTGTTGCTCGCGACCGCTGGGATCCGGTTCGGCGAGCGCTGCCTCGGCGCCAGGTTTAAGCAGTATATTGTAAGCAAGGCGTAGCCAGCCTGAACCAGTCTGCTGCGCACTGTCGCCATTGGCGGAGCTCGACAGGCTGCCAGCCAGGGCCAGTCGCCAGCCATCCCGATTGGCAATCATCAGGCGCAGACCTGGCTGCTGTACATATCCGGCGGCGACGCTTTGCAGCACCGGCGATACGCTGACGAACGGCCCCGGGACGGCTCCGGAAAAAGTTGTACTACGCACGCCAGGGCTCGAGGAGTCGTTGGTATTAGTGACGGCGATACCAAGCCGGGTACCAATGAGATTGCGTGGAATCCGCGCCTCGAGGCGATAGCCGTTGGGCGTATCCTGCCAGTAAGCCGATACGCGCGTTTCATCAAATATCTGATCATCGATCTGGCGTGTCGCGATTATCTGACCCGGGGCCTCGGCACTAAAACGAAAAACCGTCTGTTCTCCGTTGTTATCAACACTGACCAGCGAGACCTGATCTGAATACTTGTAGCCAGAGTTGGCATCCCGCGTGTCGGTGAACACGATCGCGGCATCACGCGCGTCGACGTGCATGAACAGATACTGGCGGTGGACGCCAACGACATAGCGGATAGCGCCATCCGCACCGCGTAACATGGCGGCGGCGTTCTCGGGTATTGCCCAGTCGTCCAGATAACCATCAATCAACGGCGCGCTTGTCAGCGGTTGCCCGTAAATCTGGTCTTCTCCGAAGCGGCTGTCATCTGTTGCAGCCAGCATTTCGTCGGAAAATTGTGACAGCGAATCAGCGATAGCCCGGGCAGTGCCGGCGAGCATCTGCTGCTGGCCGTCACGCAAGGCGGATTCGGTTTCACGAATGAACTGGCAGCCGGCCCAGGGCAGGATCAATGTCAGGATACTGACCAGGAGTAGCTGACGTCGTAAATTCATTTGGCTAGCCCGAGTAGCTCATGAGTGTCGGCTTAGTCAGCCAGCCAGCGATAGCCCATTCCATAGACAGTCTCGACTGCAGCAAAGTCGGCATCGATGGCGACAAACTTGCGGCGTATGCGTTTGATGTGCGAGGTGATCGTGTTGTCATCAAGCACGGCCTGTGCCGCGTCCATCAGTTGCTGGCGGTTTTTGACATGCCCGGGATAGCGGGCGAGCGCGTGTACCATCCAGAATTCGGTCAACGTAAGTCCTGCCGGCTGGTCCTTCCAGCGGACCGTCATGCGATCAATGTCCATTTCCAGGTTGCCGCGGCGAATCCTGTTTTCCTCGGCTGCCGGTTTTTGCATCGCATCCAGGCGGCGAAATAATGCCGCGACCCTGGCCATCAGGTGCGGCAGGCTGATGTCTTTGGTGAGGTAATCATCGGCGCCAAGTCGCAATCCCGAGACCGCATCAAATTCACTGTCTCTAGCGGTTAAAAAAATGATCGGCAGATCGCTCGCACGATTACGCAGGACCCGGCAGAGCTCAAAACCACCTTCGACCTCATCCTTCAGATTGATGTCGATGACGACCAGGTCGGGCAGGCGCGCTGCAAAAGCGTCCATGGCAGGCTGGCGGGCGTCGTACAGATCGACGGCATATCCCTCACGGCGAAATGCAGCCGCGTAGTTCTCGCGGATAGCGGCCTCGTCTTCAACAATGGCAATTCGTTTGGACATAAATATATCGATTAGTCGGAAAGACACAATTTGCCACATTACGCCGGTGCATTGCCATGCCCCGGTCCCCGGAACGTCGCAAAAGGCTGTTGAAATTCCTACTAGACCGGATTTTTCATGAATAGTCCGGACCAGATAACCGGGAGGGACGACATGCAGCAGGAAAAGTGGCAGCCACGCAGAAAAAAACTCAACAGGCGGGCGCGGCAACGGACGGTCTGGCACCCACTGGTTGTGCCGCTGGCGGCGGCACATGTGCAGAAACTACTGCGGCAGCAGGCATCCTGGCGATGGCTGGCGATATTGCTGTTGGTTATTACGGCGCCTGGTGTCCCTGCACAGGCTGCTGACGATCAGGGCGCTGCGGTAACACCGTCCCAGCTGCAAAGCGGCAGTTTGTTATTGCGCATGCAGTCCGGCTACGAGATTGCTACGCGCATGAATACGGATATAGAAGCGCAAATCAGCGGCCTGGTCGCCCGGGTCAGCGTTCGCCAGGTATTTCAGAACAGCGGCACAGAGTGGGTGGAGGGAATCTATGTGTTTCCGCTGCCAGACAATGCAGCCGTCGACCGACTGCGCATGCACATCGGCGAGCGCTTCATAGAGGGAGAGATTCGGGAAAAAGAGGCCGCCAGGAAAGAATATGAAGTGGCCAAAGCCGCGGGGAAGAAAGCAAGTCTCGTTGAGCAACAACGAGCGAACCTTTTTACGACGTCTGTGGCCAACATAGGGCCCGGCGAAACAGTTGCCATCGAGATCGAATACCTGCAGACAGTCAGGTATGACGAGGGCAGCTTCAGCCTGCGCTTCCCATTGACTGTCACGCCACGATACATCCCCGGATCGCCCTTGCCCGGCCGCACGGGATCAGGTTGGTCAGCAGATACCGATCGCGTGACAGATGCGTCGCTGATAACGCCACCCGTGGTCACACGCTCGACGGATCATCGAGTGACTTTCCGCGCCGACATCGATGCCGGCGTGCCACTCGAATTTATTGCCAGTCGATATCACCCGATCAGTGTAAGCGACGAGAAAGAGCGTTACACAATTGAGTTGTCCGGCACCGACGTACCGCTGGATCACGACCTGGAACTTACCTGGCGGCCGGTCCCGGATAGTGCGCCGCGGGCGATGATGTTTTCCGAATCGGTAGATGGACAGCCGCACGTCCTGCTCATGATGTTGCCGCCAAACGACCTCACTGCGCCGGTCACGGAAATTTCTCGCGAACTGGTTTTTGTCGTCGACACATCGGGATCGATGCATGGCACGTCGCTCAGCCAGGCGACCCGTGCCCTGACCCTGGCACTGGATGGCTTGCGACCGGCGGATCTGTTCAACATCATTCAATTCAACTCGGTAACACACACTTTGTTTCCCAACAGCGTTATGGCGACAGTAACGAACATCAAGATTGCCAAGCGCTATGTTGCGGGCCTCGCTGCGACCGGTGGCACGGAGATGCGGCCGGCGATTCAACAGGCGCTTCTCTCTCCGGCAAGCAGGAACCACTTACGCCAGGTGATCTTCATAACGGACGGCAGCGTCGGTAACGAGGAGGAGTTGTTCAGTCTGATTGAAAGAAATCTTGGTAATACCCGGTTGTTCACCGTAGGCATCGGCTCGGCACCGAACAGCTGGTTCATGCGCAAGGCTGCAGAGGCAGGGCGTGGCACATTCACTTTCATAAGCGCTCTGCACGAAGTGAATGAAAAAATGACGCGGCTGTTTCGAAAACTGGAACAACCGCAAATTACAGACATCGTTGTCGAGTGGCCAAACGATACGGAAATTGCCAGCTACCCGCAGGTTATTCCAGATCTCTATGTTGGTGAACCGATCGTTGTCAAAGTGCGCCTGGCAAACTCACTGCGAGCCGGTGAACTCGTAAAAATAAGCGGCAATTCCGCTACGGGAACATGGGGAGCCGAACTGGACGCAGATGTTGGTGAGAGCAGCCCTGGCGTTGCGGCCTTGTGGGCGCGGGCACGCATTGAAGATTTGCTGGACCAGCAGCGGCGCGGTGCGGATGCAGATGAAACCCGCAATGCGGTAATTAAAACGGCGCTCGCACACCATCTTGTCAGTAAGCACACCAGCCTGGTCGCGGTAGACAAAACGCCGGCGCGGCCATTGACGGACGCACTCAACCAGGAACAAGTGCCTAACCTGTTGCCGTATGGTCAGAGCGTCCAGGCAATTTTCGGTTTTCCCGCTACAGCCACGGGTGCAGGCGTCTATCGCCTGAGTGGGCTGGTGCTAATCGCTTTTGCCTGTTTGTTAATGCTTGTTTTGTCGACGCGGGGGCGGGATCGTGTTGCAGCGCGTAGCCAGTAGCCGGCACTTCGGTCGTATCGCCGTGTCCTGTTTGCTCTGTCTTGGCTTCTGGCAGTTTGGTCAGGGCGCCTATATCCCGGCCAAAGCGTGGGTCGCGCAGGAAATGATGCAGCGGGCATGGCAAAAGGCGGAGGGTGGTAACGACGCTCCGCCACCGTGGCCGTGGGCAGACACCCGGCCGGTCGCAAAGTTGTCTGCGCGCGGCGGTGACATCGAATTGATCATCCTGGAAGGTGGCTCCGGCCGGACGCTCGCATTCGGTCCTGGCCACCTGAGTATCAGCGTCTTGCCCGGTGAACAGGGCAACAGCATCATCGCGGGTCATCGCGATACGCACTTTCAGTTTTTACAATACCTGCAGCGTGGAGAATCGATTCAGGTAGAGTTGGCGAATGGCCGGCGTCATTTGTACGAGGTTAGCGACATTGATGTGGTTGATTCACGGCGCGGCAGCATAATTCTCGATACCGATTCGCCGATGTTAAGTCTCGTTACCTGTTACCCATTTAACGCCATAGAAGCAGGCGGGCCGATGCGCTACGTTGTCACGGCCAAAATGATTTTCTGAACGACGTCAGGGGCGCAACGGATCGTTTTCTATTGACGCGATCATCTCTGCAAAAAAATTGCTTAGTTGCTGAACGGTTTGTTCGTTGTCGTCAAGCAGGTTGAAGAACTCAAGCGGATCTTCGGCCAGATTATAAAGTTCGCGGGGTTCATGATCGCGATCCAGCAGCAATTTCCAGGCGCCACGTCGGACTGCGAATTCCAGTTCGCCATGCGATGACAACGACCAGAATACGGCGCGGTCCGGCAAGCTCTCACCGACCAGCATCGGCCCGATATCAATTCCGTCGATCGGCCTGTCATTCGGTATCTCACCACCACCTATTTTCACCAGCGTCGTAAAGATGTCTGTACCGAGAGCAAGCTCGTCGCTGGTCGATCCCGGCTGGGTCACGCCCGGGTAGCGAATGATAGCGGGGACTTTGATGCCACCTTCGTAGAGGAAGTGCTTGCGCCCGCGGAGTCCGCCGGTACTGCCATAGGCATTGGTTTCGTACCATTGCAGCCAGGCGCTCGTGACGGGACCGTTGTCACTGGCAAACACCACTACAGTTTCCTCTTCGAGGCCCATGTCGGCCAGCGCTTGCAGGACCCGACCCAGCTGGGCATCCATATACGTGATATTGGCGTAGTACTCGCCAGGACCGCGTGGCACCAGTTTTCCTTTTGGCGGTTCGGTCGAACCACTTTCAATCGGAATGATCGGACCCTGGGTATAGTCCGCGTACATCTGGTTATATTCCGGCGGATTTTCGAAAGTCGTGTGTGGTTCCGCCATACTCAGGTACAGAAAAAACGGTTTGTCCTGATTCCGCTGTTTGATCCATTCGATCGATTCATCTGCGTACAAATCTGCCGTGTAGCCACGCTGCACGCCGAGAGATGCACCGTTTCGAAAGACATTGGTCGGGTTGTGGTTGGTTGGAATCTGGAACGCGTTGTGGCCATAAAAGTAGTCAAAGCCCTGGTCCGTCGGCTGCGGTTCGGCATCACTGCCAAGATCGGAGTTGAGATGCCACTTGCCGATGTGCGCGGTCGCGTAGCCGACGGACTGCAAAATCTCCGCCAGCGTAATTTCCTCTGCGTGCAAATAGATGTCGCTGCCCTCCGGTATCCAGCTTTTGATGCCGGTCCGGTATGGATAGCGGCCCGTGAGTAGTCCCGCTCTGGAGGGTGAACAAAGAGCGGATGGCGCGTAGTAGTTAGTCAATCTGAGGCCGTCTTTTGCCAGTGCATCAATATTGGGCGTCTCGAGCACAGGATGGCCATAGCTGCCGAGATCGCCGTAGCCCAGGTCGTCGACGTAGATTAGTAATATGTTTGGCTGCGCTGCATGGGCCACTGACAGCAACATCAAAAGCAATCCCAGACCGATTTTCGTCATCCCCTGTTTACCTCTTCTGCGCTGCGGAACATCTGCCACTCTCGTCAAGAGCGACGCCCAATAACGCCGCGACAGTTATGGCATCAGTAATCTCGCCTCGCTTAACCATAGCGACCGCATCTGTCAATGGCAGCTTTCGGATCTGCAAATCTTCCGTTTCACCAAATGCTGTTTCGCCTTCTTCCAGATCCCTCGCAACGAAAACAAAGCCCTCTTCATCCGTAATGGAATTGCTGGTGTGAAGGCGCATTACCTGTGTCCATTGTTTTGCTGTGAGTCCTGTCTCTTCTTTCAACTCACGCTTCGCAGCATCGAGCGGATCTTCGTCGAGGGGCGCGCCACCCATCGGCAGTTCCCATGTATGCACACCGAGCGTGTAACGGTCCTGTCCGACCAGCCAGGTATTGCCAGCATCATCCAGGGGCACGATAGCGATTGCTTTGTTCTTGAAATGGACACGACCATAATCGCTCTTGCCGCCGCCCGGATTGATGACCTGCTCCTCGTATACGGTGATCCAGTCATTGTCGAATACGGTTCTTGAGTTCAGTTTCTTCCAGCCCACTATGCTCTACCTGCCTCATCTGTTTCGACCAGGAGTTTGAATCGGTGCATATCGTCCTCTGTGCGCTTGCGGATTGTTCCGGCGATAAACAGCGCCATAATTTTCATGAATCCCTTAAACGTAAAATTACACCAGGAAGTCCAGCGGGTTGTGTTCTCACCTGTGGACTCAAAATGATTGGCGATTATTGTTGAGGCATATTTTGATTCATAACTGGCGGACAGAAAATCCGGCTCACGACATTCCGTAATGGTCTCATTCACTATCATCATTTTGCCGTTCTCATTTAAAGTGAGTTCAGAGATTGCGCCTGGCTGACCAGGGTCGCCAATCCTGTGTTTGAATGACTCGAAGTTCTGTTGCCAACGGTTCTTGCTGGACGAATCGTTGAAAGCGGCCCATACAGTTTCGAGGCTGGCATCAATCGTTTGCTCGAAATTCAATTTCATACTTATACCCTGGCAAGCGGAATCCCATCATAACGCAGCGTCCGATTCGTCATTGCAGGAAGTGCTGCACTCGGTCATAGTACCGCGCACGTATGAGCGCCGGTCCCCAGCTCAGACGTTGTTTCACTCGTTCCGGAATCATCCATGGCATCACCGCAAGCCCGTCTAACCACAGGGCCGGTCGGTCGACATTTGGTCGATATGACCGTGCCAGTTCTGTTTGGCATCTTCACCATGATGATGCAGGGTTTCGTTGACGCGTATTTTGTCGGCCGTCTCGGTGACAGGGAGCTCGCAGCGCTGAGTTTCGCTTTCCCTGTATTGATGATCGTGACGAGTGTGGCGATCGGCCTGGGCGCGGGAACGTCATCTGTGGTTGCCCGCGCTATTGGCGCACACAATCATCGCCGTGCGCGTCGCCTGGCGACGGACAGCCTGATCCTGTCGTTCGGCATAACCGCTGTTATCTGCACCGCTGGCTATCTCACCATTGAGCCGTTATTCAGGCTGCTCGGGGCGCCTGCGGACATGCTGCCGTTGATTGGCGGGTACATGCGGATCCTGTATGCAGGCGTACCGTTCGTCGTCGTCGGCATGGTTGGTATGAGCAGCATGCGGGCGACCGGCGATACCCGCTTGCCGAGCATGCTGATGGTTATTGCGGCGGCCGCTAATATTGCGCTGGATCCCATTCTTATCTTCGGCTTTGGGCCGATACCTGCAATGGGACTGAAGGGCGCAGCGATGGCCGCTCTTCTCGCCCGTGCGGCGATCTTCATTGGCACGTTGTACCTGATGCGACTGCGCCTCGATATGCTCACGTTCAACAAGCCGGATCCCGGAGAGCTCAGAAAGTCCTGGGCGGACATACTGCATGTCGGTATTCCGGCGGCGGCCACGAATGCCATTATTCCGGTTGCGACTGGCGTCATTACAGCCATGCTGGCGCGCTATGGTACGGACGCGGTTGCCGGATTCGGCGTTGCGAGCCGGGTGGAGTCACTGACGCTGGTGATTTTTTACGCGATGTCGGCGGTTATTGGTCCGTTCGTTGGGCAAAACGTTGCGGTTGGTAATGCAGATCGCATTTTCCAGGCTCTGCGACTCTGTGCAGTCTTTTGCATTGGTGCCGGCCTGGTCATCGCCCTGATGCTGGCAGGGCTGGCTGACTGGATACCGTCACTGTTCAGCGAGAACCCGAACGTAACCAGTGTCGCGACGCAATTTCTGTATATCGTGCCGATCAGTTACGGCGCCTACGGGATTGTCATGATCATGAACGCATCGTTCAACGGTATGGGCAAACCGATGCCGGCGGTGCATATCAGTCTGGCGAGAATGGTCCTCATCTACCTGCCGCTCGCATTCCTGGCAAATCGTTACTTTGGTGTTACCGGAATTTTTGCGGCTTATGCAATAGCGAACATTATTACCGCGGTTATCGCGTTTGCCTGGGCACGGTCGTCTGTATCTGCGCAATGTACGGCGCATGCAGCGCCGGCTATTGTTGGTTAATTGTGCAGCCCGCCCGGTCCCAGGTTACCGTATGGGCAATCGCCCGTCAGGACGGGCTCCTGCAATCCTAATTAGCACCTGTAGGAGCCCGTCCTGACGGGCGATTGCCAGGTCAAAGCGGTATTGATGGCAGCACATGCCGACGGTAGTAGTAGTGCATACCAATACCCCGACTGGCGAGAAACAATGTCAACGCAAGCCACAACCCATGGTTGCCCATAAACTCAAAAATATAAAACGCCGGCACGAACACCAGGAATGACGACACCACCATGATGTTACGCATTTCCCGTGACCGGGTTGCGCCAACAAACACGCCATCGTAAAGATAGGACCAGACAGCAACCAGTGGCAGCATCGTCATCCATGGCAGGTAGCGCAGTGTCGTTGCAATTACCTCTGGCAAGTTCGTCAACATGCCGACGAGCCACGGACCCGCAAAGTAGAAAAGGATGCTGAACCCCAAAGCGAAATACAGCGACCAGCGTAGTGAGAGTGTTACCGAACGGCGCAGGGCCTCTTTGTCCCGGGCGCCAATAGCTTTACCCACCAGCGCCTCGGCGGCATGAGCCAGACCATCAAGCGCGAATGCCATAAGGTTCATCAAATTCATCAATATGGCATTCGCCGCAAGAACCAGGCTGCCCTGCCGGGCGCCCGCGGCTGTTACGAATGAGAAGGTGAACACCAACGCCATGGTTCGAATAAACAGGTTAGCGTTGACTGCAAAGAACTGGGCATATTCCCTGAGCGTTGTCAGGTGGGACATGAGCAGATGCCCGCCACGCCCTCGGAAATCTTTGAATGCGAAACTTGCGCCGACAGCAAGCCCGCTGAATTCGGCGATTACGGAAGCAGTCGCAACACCATCGACTTTCATGCCAAGCACGTATACGAACAGCAGATCGAGAATGATGTTGATCAGGTTTATTGTGAGAACGATATAGAGCGGAACCCGCGCATTCTGCAGGCCCAGGAACCAGCCAATAAGCGCGTAGTTAGCGAGCGTTGCAGGCGCACTCCAGATGCG
>PVMK01128746.1_pt1 | contig 69124 bp, 70 predicted proteins | sample 1853481 | NCBI WGS metagenome assembly PVMK01 (sample SAMN08533507, study PRJNA380276) | Marine sediment metagenome, whole genome shotgun sequencing project.
GCCCGGCCACGAAAGGCTCGAAAACCTCACCGATCTCCGATTGCATCATCAACATGATATCGTAACCAATCTTGCCGATGGTTCCACATACAAGTGCCAGGAAGCCGGTGACCTCGGCAAAACCGTCACGGATGGTATGCCAGGTAATGTCGGGAATACCCAGACTCAGCTCTTCAGCCAACCCTCGTTGCGTCGCAAGACCATCATCGCCCAGCGACGCCAACGTCCCGGCGGCACCTGAAAATTCAACAACCTCTACCCTGCCTCGCAATTCCGCAAGGCGGGACCGGTGTCGATCCACCGCCGATAGCCACGTCGCACACTTGTACCCGAAAGTGATTGGCAACGCATGTTGCAAATGTGTGCGCCCTGCCATCGGTGTCGCGGCGTGGTCTTTCGCCAGTCGTGCAAGCGCTTCGGCAACGACCTCCAGATCGGCTCCTACGAGCTCGAGTGCGGAGCGTACTTGAAGAACATCCGCGGTATCCATGATGTCTTGTGTAGTCGCGCCCCAGTGACAGTACTGCCCTAAACCGTTTTCGGTGCACTCTGAAAGTTGTTCGACCAGCGGCAAGATGGGGTAGCCGACGATTTGAGTTCTCTGCGATAGCTTCTCGAAGTCGATGCGTTCGGCTGAAGCCGCTGCGGCAATAGCATCAGCGGCTTCCATGGGAATAAGTCCAATCTTCGCCTGCGCCCGTGCCAGGGCAGCTTCCACGTCGAGATACCTCTGGACGAGCGCAGTATCGGAGAATAGCGCCCGCATCTCGTCGCTTCCGAACATTTCACCGAAGATGGTGGAGTTGATCACTATCGAGGGAATTTGCTCACTCCTACAGTGGCGCAGACACTTGAGCCTCGATGGCGGCGAGAGCCGCCGCCGGGTCGGCCGCTTGCGTGATGGGCCGCCCGATCACCAGATAGTGGGCGCCGTCGGCAATCGCCCGCGCCGGCGTCGCCACGCGCTTCTGATCACCGTCATCTTCCCCCGAGGGGCGCACGCCGGGGGTTACCCTGAGGAATTCCGGGGGCAGCGCAGCGGCGAGGACCTGGAGATCGGTGGGCGAGCACACCACCCCGTCCAGGCCACACCCGTGGGCGAGCCTGGCAAGCCGCGTCACCTGCTCCGCCGGCTCGCCGCCGACGCCGGTGTCGTGGAGATCCCCGGCATCGAGGCTGGTGAGCACAGTCACGGCTATCAGCAGCGGCGGCCTGGCGATCCTATGCACGGATTCCCGCGCTGCTTCCAGCATCCGCCGCCCGCCGCTTGCGTGCACGTTGACCATCCACACGCCTAACTCGGCGGCGGCGCGGCAGGCACCGGCAACGGTGTTGGGAATATCGTGGAACTTGAGATCGAGAAAGATCGCGAATCCCAGCTCCTGCAGCCGGCCGACGATCTTCGGGCCTTCGCGGGTGAACAGCTGCTTGCCGACTTTCAGCCGGCAGCGTGCAGGATCCAGGCGCCGCGCCAAGGCCAGCGCCGGCGCAGCTTGCCCGTAGTCCAGCGCCACGATGATAGGCGGCCCCGCGTCACTCACCCTCTACTCCCTGGATGGGCTTGATGGTGTTCCAATGCTTACAGCTGGGACACTGCCAATGCAGCAGCTTGGCCGGAAAACCGCAATGCAGACACTTGTATTTCGGTCGATCCGCCAGCAGCTCGCCGGTCAAGTCCTTGAGAATGGAGACGTGAGCGCCCTTCTCGGCATCGCCGCTCGCGAGCTCCAGCTCCAGCAGACGATCCAGGCCGCGCACCGACGTGCGGCGGCGGAGCTGGTCGGAAATGAAGTCGATAGCGCCCTGGGTGCCGTGGCGATCGCGCTTGAGATCCGCCAGCGCCAGCATCGGTGTTATCCAACCGTAACGCGCCATCAAGCCACTGAGATACTCGTCCATTTCCTCCGGCCGATGGAGAGCGCGATAGCAATACTGCATACGCGCGATGGTCTCCGGCACGTAATCCGCATCCTGCTCCTCCACCCGTCGATAGGCGCGAATGGCGCGCTCGTACTCGTGGATGTCGGTCAGAATATCGCCTTCCAGAATACTCGCCCGCACACAAGCCTCGTGGGTGGCGCGCGCCTTTTTGACCAGCTCCAGTGCGCGATCCGTTTGCTCGGAATCCCGAAAGCGCTCGGCGAGCTCACACTGATAGTGGGCAATGACGGGGCCCAGGTGGTTGCCGGTGACCTTCTCCAGCAGACGCGCGGAATCGATGGCCTTGTCCCAGTCCTTTTCCTGCTCGTAAATGTCGATGAGCTGCCTGAGTGCCTGGACCCGGTAGTCGCCGTTGTCGGCCAGCTCCTGTAGAAGATTTTCCGCCCGGTCAAGAAGGCCGGCGCTCAGATAATCGTGTCCCAGCTCCAGCAGGGCTTCGCTTCGCTGCTCGCTCTCCAGGCGCGGGCGGGCGATGAGATTCTGATGAATACGGATGGCACGGTCGACTTCACCCCGGCGGCGATAGAGATTCCCCAGTGCCAGATGGGTCTCGACGGTCTCGCTGTCGACCTCCAATACCTTGATGAAGGCCTCGATAGCCTTGTCGGGCTGCTCGTTGAGCAGATAGTTGATGCCCTTGAAGTAGTTGGATCGCAGATCGTCCGCGGCCGCGGCAGACTCCCGGCGGTGTTTCCCATAGCGGCCGACGAACCAGCCCGAGGCCGCCGCCACGGGGAGCAGTAACCAGAGGAAATCAAAGGGCGCCAATGCCGACCTCGACCGGGAATTGAAGGGGTTCCGGCGCGCTAGGCCGCTCTACTCCGACTCGCTCGGCTCTGCAGACGAGGCGCGCGCTTGCTGAGCCTTGCCACGTCCGTCCACGCGCTCACGCAGCTCCTTGCCGGGCTTGAAGTGCGGAACGTACTTGGCCGGCAGGGACACCGGTGCTCCGGTCTTGGGGTTTCGCCCCACGCGTCCAGGGCGGAAATGCAGAGAAAAGCTGCCGAAGCCGCGAATTTCGATGCGCTCTCCACTCGCCAGGCGATCGGCCATGTGCTCGAGGACCGTCTTTACGGCGAGCTCCACATCCCGATAGGCCAGCTGCGATTGCTTTTGCGCAATACGCTCGATGAGTTCCGATTTGGTCATGGTACCTTTACCACGCTTACCCCCTCGGGCCACGAGAGGAATGCGCGGCGCCGCATTGTTACGGTTCTTGTTGTCTCACTCGGTTGTCAGTCGTTCCCCGAACGGCCCGTAATTCTTTGTGTTACTTGTCGTCGTCTTGCGCGCCGTCCCCGTCATCCCCGTCATCCCCGTCGCTGGTCTCCATCTGCGCCTTCATGATATCGCCCAGCGTTGCGCCGACACCGGCAACACTGGAGGAATACTCCTCCATCGCCGTTGCCTCCTCATCGCTATCCTTGGCCTTCACGGAGAGGGAAATGGTGCGCTTCTTACGATCCACGCCGACGAACTTGGCTTCGAGCTTGTCACCCACCTTGAGCACCGTGCGCGCATCCTCGACGCGCTCGCGATCGAGCTCCGACGCCCGGATGTGTCCCTCGACACCGTCGCCTAGCATCACGACAGCGCCGCGGGCATCCACCTCGCTGATCTCGCCGACCACGATGCTGCCCTTCGAGTGCTCTGAAAGAAAGGACGAGAAGGGATCCTGATCGAGCTGCTTGACGCCGAGGGAAATTCTTTCGCGTTCGGCATCCACGGACAGCACGATGGTTTCGATTTCGTCACCCTTCTTGAAATTGTGGATTGCCTCTTCGCCCGTCTGATTCCAGGAAATGTCGGACAGATGCACCAGTCCGTCGATGCCGCCGTCGAGCCCGACGAAAACACCGAAGTCGGTAATCGACTTGATGCTGCCGACCACCTGATCACCCTTCTTGTGGGTGGCCGCGAACTCTTCCCAGGGGTTGGGCTTGCATTGTTTGACGCCCAGGGAAATCCGGCGGCGCTCCTCGTCCACGTCGAGAACCATCACTTCAATCTCGTCACCGAGCTGAACAATCTTGGTGGGATGGATGTTTTTGTTGGTCCAGTCCATCTCCGAAACGTGCACCAGGCCCTCGACACCCTCTTCGATCTCGGCGAAGCATCCGTAGTCGGCGATATTCGTGACCTTGCCGAACAGCCGCGTTCCCTCGGGGTAACGCCGCGCGATGTCGACCCACGGATCCGCGCCCAATTGCTTCAGCCCCAGGGACACGCGGTTGCGTTCGCGATCGAATTTCAGAACCTTGACGTCGATCTCGTCGCCGACGTTGACGATTTCCGTGGGGTGCTTGACCCGTTTCCAGGCCATGTCGGTGATGTGCAACAAGCCGTCGATGCCGCCAAGATCCACAAACGCGCCATAGTCGGTGAGATTCTTGACCACACCTTTTATGACCGCACCTTCCTGCAGGTTGGACAGCAGCTGGTCGCGCTCCGCCGAATTCTCTTCTTCGACCACCGCGCGGCGTGACACGACCACGTTATTGCGACGCCGGTCGAGCTTGATGACCTTGAATTCCAGGGGCTTGCCTTCCAGATACGAGGTGTCGCGTACCGGTCGTACATCCACCAGCGATCCGGGCAGAAAGGCGCGGATATCGTCGATGTCGACGGTGAACCCGCCCTTCACCTTGCCGTTGATGAAACCGATGATGGTGTCCGAGTCTTCGAAGGCTTTCTCCAGACGGGTCCAGGCCTGGGCCCGTTTCGCCTTGTCCCGGGACAGCTTGGTTGCCCCGAAACCGTCTTCCACCGTGTCCAGTGCCACCTCGACGCTGTCGCCGACGATAACTTCGATTTCACCTGACTCGTTCTTGAACTGCTCCAGGGGAATCGTGGATTCAGACTTGAGGCCTGCGGTGACGGTAACGTATTCGCCTCCGATTGCCACCACCGTTCCGGTGAGAATGGCGCCGGGGCGCATCTTTTTTTCGACTTCGCTTTGCGCGAGTAATTCTGCGAAACTTTCCATACCTTCCGGGCCTTTCGGCCCTGCCGGGATCGCCCGCCGATCCACTGTTGATCTGTCAACCGTACCGTTCGGCTTCGCGGGCTTAGCGCCGAACTCCGGACCTGATAGGGTGCCCCTCTAGGGCCCCGAAACTCCACGCTCGCTGGCGATTTTCACCACGTGCTCGAATACCTCATCGATGCCAAGCGCAGTCGTATCGATGACCACGGCATCCGATGCCGGCTTCATGGGAGCGACACTGCGTTCGCGATCGCGTTTGTCTCGCGTGGAGATTTCCCCAAGAAGGGGCGCGAGATTAACACCAATTCCTTTAGCTATCAACTGTTTATAACGCCTCTGGGCGCGCTCTTCCAGGCTCGCCGTGAGGAAGATTTTGAGCTCGGAATCAGGAAAAACGACGGTGCCCATGTCCCGGCCGTCGGCTACCAGACCCGGCGGGCGGCGGAACCCGCGTTGGCGCGCCAGCAACGCCTGGCGCACCCGCGGATAGCCCGCGATCCGTGATGCATTGTCGCCGCAGCGCTCACTGCGCAGCTCCTCTCCCACCAAACGGCCATCCAGGACAGGGCGCGCCAGGTCCTCACGGTCGACCAGGCGAAATTCCACCTCCAACCGTGCGGCCAGACCGGCAAGAGCCTCCTCGCCGTCCAGGGGCACGGACTGCGCCCGGGCAGCCAGCGCCACCAAGCGGTAGAGCGCGCCGCTGTCGAGAAGATGGAATCCCAGATGCGCCGCCAGGCGCCGGCTGAGCGTGCCCTTGCCTACCCCGCCGGGCCCGTCCACGGCGATAACGGGCACCGGCGCGCCTTCGCCGGCCACCTGGGTCACCGGCCGCGGGTCTCGTGTATGCGCAGGCCGGCGCCCCGGGCGAGATCCGCGAAGCCCGGAAAGGACGTCGCCACGTTGTCGCAATCGGCAATCACCACCGCCTGGCTGGCCCGCAGGCCGGCCATGGCCAGAGCCATGGCGATGCGGTGATCCCCGCGGCTTTTCACCCGGCCGCCGCCCAGGGTACCGCCGCGGATGCGCATGCCATCGTCCCGCGCCTGCGCGTCCACGCCCAGCACCGCCAGCGCGGCCGCCATGGCGGCAATGCGATCGCTTTCCTTGACCCGCAGCTCCCGGGCGCCGGTGAGCAGGGTCTCACCATCGGCGCAGGCCGCGGCTACGAACAGCGCCGGAAACTCGTCGATGGTCAGCGGCACCAGTGACGATGGTATGTCGATGCCATGCAACGGCGCGGCGCGCACCCGTAGATCCGCCAGCGGCTCGCCGCCGGCGCTGCGCTCGTTCTCCACATCGATATGCGCGCCCATGGCGCGCAACACCTGGATGACACCCGTGCGGGTGGGGTTCATTCCCACGCCTTCCATGCGCAGATCCGAGCCCGGCGCGATGCTCGCGCCCACCAGGAAAAAGGCCGCGGAAGAAATATCACCGGGCACTTCCACCGAGGTAGCGCGCAGACCGGCACACGCTTCGATGCTGAGCACATCGCCGCTGCGATGGACCCCATGACCGAATGCCGCCAGCATGCGCTCCGTGTGGTCGCGGCTGGGCGCCGGCTCGCGGATGCGGGTGACGCCGTCGGCGTACAGACCCGCCAGCAGCAGGCAGGATTTCACCTGGGCGCTGGCCACCGGCAAATCGTAATCCATGGCGGATAACGGTGCGCCGCGGCCGTGGATGGTGAGCGGCGGAGTCGCCGACTCGCCTGACTCGATGCGCGCACCCATGGACGCCAGCGGCGTGATGATGCGCGCCATGGGCCTACGGCTGAGGGATGCGTCGCCGCGCAATGTGACCGGGAAATCCTGGCCGGCGAGAATTCCCGGCAACAGGCGCATGGCGGTGCCCGAGTTGCCCAGATCCAGGCTGCTCGCCGGCGCCCGTAAACCTCGCAGCCCCACACCGCGTACCTCCAGCCTGCCGTTGCGAGGCCCCTGGATGGTCACGCCCATGGCGGCCAGAGCCGCCGCAGTGGCCAGAGTATCCTCGCCCTCGAGAAAGCCGCTTATCTCGCTATTGCCGTCGGCAATGGATGCGAAGATGACAGAGCGATGGGAGATGGACTTGTCGCCAGGCACGGCGATAGTGCCGCGCAAGCAGCCGCCGGGATCGATGGTGAATGTTGCCGACTCACCCATCAACTCGGGTCGGACTCGGCGGCGTAACGATCCCGCAGTGCCTTTGCCCGGGTGAAAATTTCCTTGATGGTCTTGCCGTCGCCGTCGCGAATGGCGTCGACGGCCACCGCCAGATTCTCCTGGAATCGATCCAGAGCTTCCACCAGGACATCGCGGTTGACAACACATATATCGTGCCACATCTGCGGATCGCTGTAGGCGATGCGTGTGAAATCCCGGAAACCACCGGCGGCGTAGCGGAACATCTCGACCCGCTCTTCCATCTGTCCGAGCATATCCACCAGGGTGTAGGCGAGCATGTGCGGCAGGTGACTGGTGGCGGCCAGCACCTGGTCGTGGTGGGCAGGATCCATCTCCAGGACCTCGGCACCCACCGCCTGCCACATGTGGCGCACCCGATTCACGGCCTCGGGTCGGGTCTCGCCGGTGGGAGTCAATATGACGCGGCAGCCCTGGAACAGTCCCTGCACCGCGGCCTCGACACCGCTGTGCTCGGTGCCCGCAATGGGATGGGCGGGAACGAAGTTTTCCGGCACGGCGCCGAAGGCCGAGCGTGCCGCCTCGACGACGCTGCACTTGGCGCTGCCCACATCGGTGAGCACCGTGCCGGCGCCAAGACCGGGGCTCATGGCCGTCAGCACCGGCGCCATGGCGCCCAGGGGCACCGCCAGAACCACCAGATCCGCGCCTTCCACGGCCTTCGCCGGGTCCAGATAGTAGGCGTCGATGATACCGAGCTCCCGGGCCCGCGCCAGATGTTCGCGCTTGCGGCTGCATCCGATGATTTCACCGCACAGACCCAGGCGACGCAGGTCTTTCGCCAACGAGCCGCCGATCAGACCGACTCCGACGATGCACAGGCGATCGATCATGGGCGGTCGATCACTTTGTCCAGAGCGTGCAGAAATCGCGCGTTCTCGTCTTCCAGCCCCACGGTAACGCGCAAATGTCCGGGCAAACCGTAGACGCCCAACGGACGCACGATGACGCCTTCGCGAAGCAAGCCGTTGTAGACATGGGCCGCGTCGCCGGGCACCGCGAAGCACAGGAAATTCGCCACCGACGGAATGTACTCGATGCCTGACGCGTCGAAGCCGGCACACAGTTGCCGTTTACCGTCGCGGTTAGTGTCGACGCTGCGGCTCAAGTGCTCATCGTCTTCCAGGGATGCGGCCGCCGCCGCCAGCGCCAGGCTGTTCACATTGAAAGGTTGGCGCACACGGTTCAGCAACTGCGCGATGTCGGCGCTGGACACGCAATAGCCGACGCGCAGGCCCGCCAGTCCGTGGGCCTTGGAAAAGGTGCGCGTTACGATGAGGTTCGAGTGCCTGGGCAACCAGGCAATACAGTCCGGGTAGCCGGGCTCATCCACGTACTCGGCGTAGGCCTGATCGATCACGACGATGACCCGCTCGGGCACCCGGGCGAGAAAACCCTCCAGCGCCGCGGCATCGTTCCAGGTACCGGTGGGATTGTTGGGATTGGCGATGAACACGAGCCGCGTGCGTTCGCTGATAGCGTCGGCCATGGCCGCCAGATCGTGCCCCCAATCTCGCGCCGGAACCTCCACGGCACGGGCGCCCATGGCACGGGTGACCAGGGGATAGACGGCGAAGGCGTGCTGGGAGAACACCACCTCGTGATCGCTGCTGACGAACAGCCTGGCGATCAACTCCAGGACGTCGTTGGAACCGTTGCCCAGCGTCAGGCATTCCCCTGATACTGCGTGGGCCCGGGCGAGGGCGGCCCGCAGATCGGTACCGCCGCCATCGGGATAGCGCGACATCTCGTCGAGACCCACCAGCGCCATGGCCCGTGCCTTCGGGCTGGGACCCAGAGGGCTCTCGTTGGACGCCAGCTTGATGATGTGGGTGAGCCCCAGCTCGCGCTCCAGCTCCTCGATGGGTTTGCCCGGTTGGTACGGTGTCAGCCCGGCCACACCTTCGTTGACCAACGCAAAGGGATCACAGCTCATTGCGCCGCCGACGGGTCGCAGCGCGGGTAAGAGCCGAGAGACTTGAAAAAAGGCGCAAGCTCCCGAAGCTCCGCCAGCGCCGCGCCCACGTTGGCGTCCGCCACATGCCCATCGAAGTCCACGTAGAACAGGTAGCTCCAATTGCCACGGCGGGACGGCCGCGACTCGATGCGGGTCATGTTGATATCGCGCTTCTTGAACGACTGCAACAACTCATAGAGCGCCCCCGGCCGATCCTTGCTGGAAAACAGCACCGACGTCTTGTCCCTGCCCGTGGCACCGGCCACTTGGCGACCGATGACCACGAACCGCGTGGTGTTGCCCGGCTCGTCCTCGATATTGCTGGCCAGCACTCGAAGCCGGTAGTCGTCGGCAGCGCCCTCCCCGGCGATGGCGGCGCAGCCCGATTCCGCGGCGCGGCGGGCGGCCTCGGCATTGCTGCTGACGGCCTCGCGCTCCGCTTGCGGTAGATTCGCGGCCAGCCAGCGCCGGCACTGGGCGAACGACTGCTGGTGGGAATAGATCTTCGCGACGTCCGCCAGACTGCCCTGGCCGGCCATCAGACAATGATGGATGCGCAGCTCCACCTCGCCGCAAATGGAGAGCTCGGAGGACACGAACATATCCAGGGTCTGACCTACGACGCCTTCGGTGGAGTTTTCGATGGGGACCACGCCGTAGTCACCACCACCGGACTCCACCTGACGGAAGACATCAGCAATGCTGTCCACGGGCCGGGAATCGATGGCGTGCCCGAAGTGTTTCAAGGCGGCGCCTTCGCTGAATGTACCCTCAGGTCCCAGGTAGGCGACGGCCAGAGGCTTTTGCAATGCCCGGCAAGCCGACACGATTTCCTGAAAAATCCGTGCGATATGCTCACCGGGTAAAGGACCGTCGTTGCCCTCCACCAGCGAGCGCAGCACCTCGGCTTCTCGTTCCGGACGGTAGTAGCGGGCGCTGCCCGCGTCGTTCTTGACCTCGGCGACCTTCTTCGCCAGATCTGCCCGCCGATTTACCAGCGCGAGAAGCTGGCTGTCCAGCTCATCGATCTCACGTCGAATGGCTTCGAGATTCTTGTTTGCATCGTTCATCGTCCGGACCGCTCACCTGGTAGCGCGCAACTATAGCGCGCGCGCGACGATGACGCCGTCGATCGCCGCGAGCCTCCCAATCACCGCCGCCGGAATCGGCTCGTCCACGTCGGCGAGAGTGTAGGCAATTTCGCCGCGGGACTTGTTCAACATATCGATAATGTTGAGTCCCGCATCCGCGAGCGTCGTCGAAATCTGACCAAGCATATTCGGTACGTTGGCGTTCACCAGCGCCACCCGATTGCCCTCATTGCGCGGAATGACGACTTCGGGAAAATTAACCGAGTTGCGAACATTGCCTTCCTCGAAATAGTCGCGCAGTTGATCGGCAATCATGACGGCACAATTGTCCTCAGCCTCTTCGGTCGACGCGCCGATGTGCGGCAATGCGATCACGCCCGGACATCCCGCAAGCGGCCCGCTGGGAAAATCGCACACATAGGCATGCAACCGCCCCGACGCGATGGCTGCCACGATCGCCTCGTTGTCCACGATGCCTTCCCGGGAAAAATTCAGCACCGTGGCGTGTTCCCGCATAATACCCAATCCCCGCGAATCTATCAGGTTGCGAGTCCGGTCATTGAGCGGCACGTGCACGCTGACGACATCGGAGCTTTTGAGCAACTCGTCGACACCGTTCGCCTGGCGGACCTCGGAGGAAAGCTGCCAGGCGCGGCTGACGGTGATTTCCGGGTCGTGGCCAACCACCCGCATGCCGAGCCGAAGCGCTGCATTCGCCACCTTGACCCCTACTGCGCCCAGGCCGATGACACCGAGAGTGCGCCCGGGAAGCTCGAAACCGACGAACTGCTTTTTCCCTTCCTCCACCAGTCGCTTCTTGGTTTCCTCATCACCCTCCAGATCGCGGGCGAAATCCAGAGCCGCCGAGATATTGCGCGCTGCCAGCAACATACCGGCGATGGTCAACTCCATGACCGCCTGGGCATTGGCGCCCGGCGCATTGAAAACCGGGATGCCGCGCGCCGCCATCGCTTGATAGGGAATGTTATTGACACCGGCCCCGGCCCGAGCGACCGCCTTCAACGTCTTCGCGATGGGATACGCGTGCATGTCGAAGGACCGCAACATGATCGCATCCGGCTCACTCACATCGTCGCTGACCTGGTACCTGTCCCGCGGCAGACGTGCCAACCCCGCAGGGGAGATATTATTGAGCGTAAGGATCTTGATCATGCGGTGGCTTACCGTGGCGATAGTCGCTCCTACGCGTGGCGTTGCATGAAGTCGCCCATGAACGCGATGAGTCGATCCACACCTTCCTCCGGCATCGCATTATAGATGCTCGCTCGCATGCCACCGACGAAACGATGGCCCTTGAGACCGACCAGGCCGTGCTCGGAGGCTTCACTCAGAAAAGCCGCGTCCATCTCGGCATCCGGCAGCGTGAACGGAATGTTCATCCAGGAACGGCAATCTACTTGCACGGGATTGTGATAAAAATTCGACGAGTCGATGCACGCGTAGAGCTTGTCCGCTTTGCGCTTGTTGATCACGGCCATTTGCTCGAGCCCGCCCTGGGCGTCGATCCAATCGAGCACCAGCGCGGCCAGGTACCAGGCGAAGGTGGGCGCCGTGCAGGCAAGCGAGTCGGCCTCGGCATGAACCTGGTAATCGAGCATGCCGGGAGTTCCCGGCCTCGCCCTGCCCAGCAGGTCCTCGCGCACTATGACCACGGACAGGCCGGCAATGCCCATGTTCTTCTGGGCACCAGCATAGATGACGCCGAATTTCCCCACATCGATGGGACGCGACAAGATCGTCGATGACATATCCGCCACCAGGACCGCGCCGCCCAGATCCGGCGTCTGGTGAAACTCCACGCCGCCGATGGTTTCATTGGGAGTGAAATGCACGAATGCCGAGTCTTCCCCCAGGCGCCACTCGGCGCGCGGTGGGATGCACGTGTAGTCCCGATCGGCGCTGCTGGCCACCACGTTGACCTTCATGAGGCGCTCGGCCTCCTCGATGGCCATTTTCGACCACATCCCCGTATCGATGTAATCCGCCGTCGCGCCGGGGCCTGCAAGGTTCAAAGGCACGGCCGAAAACTGCGTGCGCGCCGGGCCGTGAAGAAACAGGATGGAATAGTTGTCGGGAATCGCCATCAATCGCCGCAACTTGTTGCGGGAACGATCCGCAATGGCGGCAAAGGACTTGCCACGATGATTGATTTCCATCACCGACATGCCGTCGTCGCCGTACTCGAGCAACTCGTCGCGAGCGCGCTCGAGGATCGATTGCGGCAATATCGCCGGTCCGGCGCTGAAGTTAAGCGATCTCACGCGGGCAACTATTCATCATCTTCCACTCGCTCGACGCCCACCAGGCGTTCACCTTCGCGCAAACGAATAAGCTTCACGCCCTGGGTATTGCGGCCGAGTACGCTGACTTCGTTCACGCGCGTGCGAACAAGCTTGCCACCGCTGGTGATGAGCATCATCTCGTCGCCTCCTTCCACCAGCAACGCGCCAATCACCTGACCGTTGCGCTTGCTCGTCTGAATGGAGATGATCCCCTGCCCGCCACGGCCCTGGGGGCGGTACTCACTGATATGGGTGCATTTTCCGAATCCGTTCTCGGTGGCCGTCAACACCCGTCCGGCGCCGGTGATGATCAGTGAGATGATGCGTTGATCGGCGGGAATGCGCATGCCGATGACGCCGCGCGCATTGCGGCCCATGGGCCGTACCTCGCGCTCGTTGAAGCGAATCATCTTGCCGCCACTGCTTGCCAACATCACATCGCGTTCACCGTCCGTGATGGCAACGCCCACCAGCCGATCATCATTCACCAGATCGATGGCGATGATCCCGGCGGCCCGCGGGCGCGAGAAGTCCTTGAGCGGTGTCTTTTTCACCACGCCGCTGGCGGTCGCCATGAGCACATAGCCCGATTGCTGAAAGTCCTTCAGCGGCAACACCGCGCTGATGCGCTCGTTTTCCTCCAGAGGCAGCAGATTGACGATGGGCTTGCCTCTAGCGGTACGACTCGCCTGCGGCAGGTTGTAAACCCGCAACCAATACATCTTTCCGCGGCTGGAGAAGCAAAGAATCGTATCGTGGGTATTGGCGACGAACAGCTGATCGATGAAATCTTCCTCTTTCATGCTGGTCGCCGACTTGCCCATGCCGCCGCGCTTCTGCGCCGCGTATACGTCGATTGGCTGCCACTTGACGTAGCCGCTGTGAGACAGCGTCACCACCACGTCTTCCGGAGTGATCAGGTCCTGCGGATCCAACCCCTGGTGGTCGATGATGATCTCGGTTCTACGCGCATCGGCGAACTGATCCCTCAACTCCACCAGCTCACCTCGTATGACGGTGCGCAGGCGCTCGGGATCTTGCAGTATTTCCAGCAGCTCCTTGATGCGACCGAGGACGTCGTCGTACTCGGTGAGAATTTTCTCCTGCTCGAGTCCGGTGAGTCGGTGCAGGCGCAGATCCAGAATCGCCTGGGCCTGCTCGGCGGAAAGCCGATAACCATCGTCCACCAGACCGAACTCTTCCGCCAGACCATCCGGACGCGAGGTATCGGCGCCGGCGCGCTCGAGCATCTTCGAGACCGCGCCCGGCGGCCAGGTTTTTTCGATCAAGCCCCGTTTCGCATCGGCGGGGTTGGCCGCCGCCTTGATGAGCGCGATCACCGGATCGATATTCGCCAGCGCCACCGCAAGGCCTTCCAGCAGATGGGCGCGCTGGCGGGCCTTGCGCAGATCGAAGAGCGTGCGCCGGGTCACCACCTCGCGCCGATGGCGTACGAAACTCTCGATCAGACGTTTGAGATTCAGCAAACGCGGCTGGCCGTCCACCAGCGCCACCAGATTGATGCCGAACACCGTCTGCATTTGCGTGTACTGGTAGAGGTTGTTGAGCACCACATCGGCGGACTCGCCGCGCCGCAGCTCGATGACCATGCGCATGCCGTCCTTGTCGGACTCGTCACGCAACCCGCTGATGCCCTCGAGCTTCTTGTCCTTGACCAGCTCGGCGATCTTTTCCACCAGACGCGCCTTGTTCACCTGGTAGGGCAGCTCGGTGACGATGATGCTCTGGCGCGGGCCGTCCTCGCCCTCCACATGGGCCCGTGCACGCACGTGGATGCGGCCGCGGCCGGTGTGGTAGGCCTCGTGGATTCCCCGGTTGCCGTTGATGAGCCCGGCGGTAGGAAAATCCGGACCGGGCAGCACACCCATCAAACCGTCGATATCGATGGCCGGATCGTCCACGTAGGCGAGGCAGGCATCCACCACCTCGCCCAGGTTGTGGGGTGGAATATTGGTAGCCATGCCGACGGCAATACCGGCGGAACCGTTGACCAGCAGATTCGGCACACGGGTGGGGAACACCGCCGGCTCGCGCTCCGAGCCATCGTAGTTGTCGACGAAGTCGACGGTATCCTTGTCGAGATCGGCGATTAACTCGTGGGCGATGCGCGACAGGCGCACCTCGGTGTAGCGCATAGCCGCCGCCGAGTCGCCGTCCACGGAGCCGAAATTGCCCTGCCCGTCCACCAGCATGGCGCGCAGCGAGAACGGCTGGGCCATGCGCACCAGAGCATCGTAAACCGACTGCTCGCCGTGGGGGTGGTACTTACCGGTGGTATCGCCGCACACCCGGGCGGACTTCTTGAAGGGCTTGTTCCAATCCAGGCCAAGCTCGGTCATGGCGTACAGCACGCGCCTGTGCACCGGCTTCAATCCGTCCCTGGCATCCGGTAAGGCACGCCCTACGATGACGCTCATAGCGTAATCGAGGTACGACTGCTTCATCTCCTCCTCGATATTTACAGGGAGGATTTCCTTCGCGATGTCACCCATGCAGTCGTTCCGGCAGCATAGATTTCCTGTGCCTCGAATGGGGTTGAAAACGAGCAGAAAATGCCTCTGCTCAAAGGCGGAAATGATACCACAGTCAGTCGTTTAGGGCAGGATTTCGTGTCTCTGAAATACACTCTGTCCGACGTCCGGTTCACCCGCCATTGGCAAGCGCAATGGCAGCCGGATAATATGTGGCCACTCCTCCCGCTAAGATTTTCGTTACCACCATGGAGCACATCGACACGCTCTTGAGCGCCTCCTGGGTGGTCCCCGTGCAACCCTCGGGCCAGGTACTGGTCGATCACAGCGTCGCCGTGCACCAGGGGCGCATCCTGGCCGTGCTGCCGAACGCCCAAGGGCGGGCGCGTTATCGCGCCGACAACGACGTTTCCCTGCCCGGGCAGGTGCTCATCCCCGGTCTCGTCAACGCCCACACCCACGCCGCCATGACGCTGTTTCGGGGCATAGCCGACGATCTGCCCCTGGATGTATGGCTGACGAAGCATATCTGGCCGGCGGAGCAGCGCTGGGTCAACGATGCCATGGTGCGCGACGGCACGCGGCTCGCCTGCGCGGAAATGATGCGCGGCGGCGTCACCTGCTTCAACGACATGTATTTCTACCCGGACGAAGTGGGAAAGGTCGCCAGTGAGTGCGGCATGCGCGCCACCATCGGCCTCATCGTGGTGGATTTCCCCACCATCTGGGCCAGGGATGCCGACGAGTATCTGGCCAAGGGCACCGAGGTACACGATCGTTTCCGCGACGATCCGTTAATCCGCACCGCCTTCACTCCCCACGCGCCCTACAGCGTGTCCGACGAGCCGCTTGCGCGCGTGCGCACCCTCGCCGACGAGCTCGACATCCCGGTTCACATTCACGTCCACGAAACCGAAGCTGAGCCGGCAGACAGCCTGCGCGACTTCGGGGAGAGACCCATTGCCCGGCTCGATCGCCTGGGGCTGATCAGTCATCGGCTGATAGCGGTGCATATGACCCACTGCGAGGATTCCGAGGCCGCGCGATTCGCGCAATGCGGCGCCAGCATCGTGCATTGCCCGGAGTCCAACCTGAAGCTCGCCAACGGCTTTTGTCCCGTGCAGCGGCTGTTGCAGGCCGGCATCAACGTGGCGCTGGGCACCGACGGCGCCGCCAGCAACAACGATCTGGATCTCCTGGGCGAAATGCGCACCGCGGCACTGCTGGCCAAGGCTGTCGCCGGCGACGCAGCCGCGCTGCCCGCCGCTGCCGCCCTGGAGATGGCCACATTGAACGGCGCCCGGGCGCTGGGCCTGGAAGACGAAATCGGCTCGCTGGTCCCGGGCAAGTCGGCGGATGTGGTTGCCATCGATCTGGGCGGGATCGAGAGCCAACCCGTCCACGACCCACTGTCTCACATCGTCTATGCCACCGGCAGGCATCAGGTGACGAATGTGTGGATCGCCGGCAGGCCGGTGGTCAAGAATCGCGATCTACTCACCGTCGACGCTGGCGCATTGATCGCCAACGCGCAGCAGTGGCGGCAGCGCATGAGTTCCGATGAACGCAGCTGACAGCAACACCGACCCCAGGGAAGTCGCCAAGTTCGAAGCGCTGGCATCGCGCTGGTGGGACACCCAAGGGGCCTTCAAGGCGCTGCACGACATCAACCCGCTGCGCCTCGCCTTCGTCCAGGCGACGGGCAGCGTCGCCGGGAAAACGATTCTGGACGTGGGTTGCGGCGGCGGCATTCTCGCCGAAGGACTGGCGGCCCGGGGCGCCTCGGTCACCGGCATCGACGCAAGTCCGGCAGCTCTCACTACCGCGCGACTTCACTTGCACGAAAGCGGTGTCGCGGTGGACTACGTCTGCGCTACCGCCGAGCAGATGGCCCAGCAGCGTGCCGGGGAGTTCGACCTGGTCACCTGCATGGAGCTGCTCGAGCACGTGCCGGAACCGGCGTCCGTGGTGGCGGCTTGCGCACGCCTCACGCGCCCCGGCGGCGAAGTGATCTTTTCCACCATCAATCGAAACCCCAAGGCCTACCTGCTGGCGGTCCTCGGTGCGGAGTATCTGTTGCGTTTGCTCCCCCGGGGCACCCACGACTACGAAAGATTTATCCGCCCGTCGGAACTCGACGCCTGGGCGCGCGGTAGCGGATTGATCCTCCATGAGCTGCGGGGCCTCAATTACAATCCCGTGACCCGGCACTATTCCCTCAGCGGTGACGTGGACGTCAACTACCTGGCGCGGCTTCGCCGACCGGCGGTGAGCGGTGACTGAGGCACGCGCCCCCTGCACCGTTCTGTTCGATCTCGACGGCACCTTCGCCGATACGCTCCCGGACTTGCGCTTGGCCCTGTCGCAAGCCCTGGCGGAACAAGATCTGGAGCCCGTGTCGAGCCGCGTCCTGCGCCCGCTGGTGTCGCGGGGCGCGCGTGCCATGGCGCAAGCAGCCTGCGGCGACTTGCTAGACCAGAACCACTTCGAGCAATTGGTGGCGCGCTTTCTTACCCTCTATGGCGCCAACGTCGCCCTTCATACCCGACTGGTGGACGGCATGCAGATCCTGCTGGACGAGCTCCGTCGCCGCGCCATCCCCTGGGGCATCGTCACCAACAAGCGCCGAGAGTACAGCGAGCCATTGATGCATGCCCTGGATCCAGCAGGATGCGCCGCCTGTATCGTCAGCGGTGACAGCACCGCGAACGCCAAGCCCCACCCGCAACCCCTGTTGCATGCCTGCAAGCTGCTGGGCAGCACACCCGGCGAGTGCGTCTACGTGGGCGATGCGGAAAACGACGTGCTGGCGGCGCGCCGTGCCGGCATGCGCAGCGTAGCGGCACTTTACGGCTACATCGCGCCGCAAGACGATCCTCTCAGTTGGCGGGCCGACACCACCATCGATGCCCCCCACGAGCTGCTCGCGTGGATCGACGCCCATCGTGCCCCTTGATCGGCGACCATAATTGACAACAATAACCGGCAACGATGAGCACACACCAAATCCCGAAAGACTACACGCCGCCCGCAGATATTCTCGCCGGGCGCGTAATCCTGGTTACCGGAGCCGGCGACGGTATCGGTAAAGCCGTGTCGCTGGCATTCGCCGCCCACGGCGCCACCGTGATTCTCCTGGGGCGCACGACGTCCAAGCTCGAATCCGTGTACGACGACATCGTGACCGCCGGCGGTGACAAGCCGGCGATCTATCCCATGGACCTGCAAGGCGCCGTTCCCGACGACTACCAGCAGCTGGCGCAACGCATCGAGTCCGAGTTCGGGCGTCTCGACGGCCTGCTGCACAACGCAGGCCTGCTCGGATCCCTGACATCCATCGAGCACTATGACCCGATGGAATGGCTGCGCGTCATCCAAGTGAACCTGCATGCGCCCTTTCTGCTCACCCAAGCGTGCCTGGCGTTGCTCAAACGGGCTCCATCCTCGTCGGTGCTGTTCACCTCCTCGGGCGTCGGCCGCCGCGGGCGAGCCTACTGGGGCGCCTACAGCGTCAGCAAATTCGCCATCGAAGGCTTGATGCAAACCCTTGCCGACGAGCTCGAGCAAAACTCCCCCGTGCGGGTCAACAGCATCAATCCGGGCCGCGTTCGCACAGCCATGCGGGCGGCCGCTTACCCCGCCGAGAATCCAGCCGAGCTACTCACACCCCGGGACATCGTCGGCCCCTATCTCTACCTCTTAGGCCCCGACGGCCGTGGCCTTCACGGCCAGGCACTGGACGCGCAATAACGGCTCGTATGCCCGTTAGTTTACGGCGGACCTGGAAATCCATGACCACAGCTTCGACCATCGACAGTGACAAGCTGTTGCAGCTCGCCTATGCGCTGCAGACCACCCTCGAGGTGGAATCTCTGATGGGGATTTTCGCCCGGCACCTGGCTACCCTGGTCAGTCACCGGGGCCTGCAATATTCCAACGAGCAGGCCGGTATCCAGGTGAACAGCGGCCAGACCGTTGGCGAGACCGGGCAAGACTGCAACGACTTTCCGCTGATACTCCAGGAGCGACCCTTGGGCCATCTAGCCGTACTCTCGGCGGGTCCGTTGTCGGCGTCGCAGAAAAGCACCGTCGAAGCCCTGATCCCGGGTCTGCTTCAACCGCTGCGCAATGCGCTCATGTACCGTGAGGCGGTCAACGCATCGGCGCGGGATCCATTGACGGGAGTCAACAACCGAAGCAGCTTTCGCGAGGTGCTGGATCGCGAAGTGGAGTTGTCGCGCCGACACGGCGCGCCGCTGTCACTGATCATGCTGGATGTGGATCGGTTCAAGTCCATCAACGACGCCCACGGCCACCTGGCGGGCGACGTCGCGCTGCAGTCCATTGCCAGCTGCACGCTCTCGTGCATTCGCGACAGCGACATACTGTTTCGTTACGGCGGTGAGGAATTCTGCATTGCACTGGCAAACACCAGCCTGACCGGCGCGCGCATGCTCGCCGAACGGGTGCGCAGAGCACTGGAGATACTCGTGGTGCGTGCTTCCGGCACCAGACTGCACGTCACGGCGAGCTTCGGCGTGGCGACGCTGGCCAAGGAGGACGACGCCGCGCATCTGGTGGAGAAGGCCGATCTCTCCCTCTATCGCGCCAAAGCCCAGGGCCGCAACCGTATCGCCATCCACGAAGAAGGAGATTCGGAAGCCATACCGGTCAAACGTTGATGAGTTTGAGGAATCCTTCCTGGTCGAGAATGGTAATCTGCAACTCTTCGGCTTTGCCACGCTTCGAGCCGGGCTTGGCGCCCGCCACCAGATAGTCGGTCTTGCGCGACACGCTGGCGCTGACCTTTGCCCCCAGGGCCACGAGACGGCGCTTGGCCTCGTCACGGGACATGCCATCGAGGGTCCCGGTGATGACGAAGCGTTTGCCCGCAAGCTTTGCATCACCGGCGGACTGCGGCGCTTGTACCGGCCATCGGATGACCTTCACCAAGCCGTTCAGAACTTCCCGGTTGTGGGGCTCGGCGAAGAACGATGTGATTTGCCTGGCGACCACCGGCCCCACGTCCGGCACCTCCTGCAGGCGCTCCTCGGGCGCGGCCCGCAAGGGTTTCAGATCGCCGAAGTGCATGGCCAGGCTGAGCGCCGTCGCTTCACCCACATCACGGATGCCGAGTGCGTAGAGAAATCGCGCCAGGGTGGAGTCACGACTTCTGGCTATCGCCGCCACCAGATTGGCCGCGGACTTTTTACCCATGCGATCCAGAGCCGCCAGCTGATCCTCGGTCAGTGAGTAGATGTCGAGAATCGAATGCACCAGATCGGCGTCCACCAGCTGACGGACAAGCTTCTGGCCCAGGCCTTCGATGTCCATGGCCCGGCGGCTGGCAAAATGCCGCACGGCCTGCTTGCGCTGGGCCGGGCAGTAGAGGCCGCCACTGCAGCGTGCCGCCACCTCGCCTTCCATGCGAATGACCTCCGAGCCGCACACGGGACATCGGTCGGGAAGATAAAACCGCCGGGTGCGCCGCGGCCTGCGACTCTTCACCACCCGCGCAACCTCGGGGATCACGTCGCCCGCCCGGCGCACCACTACGGTGTCGCCTACACGCACATCCTTGCGATCCAATTCGTCCTGATTGTGTAGCGTCGCGTTGGTCACTACCACGCCACCCACCTGAACCGGCTCCAGGCGAGCCACCGGCGTCAGAACACCTGTGCGCCCGACTTGAACGTCGATGTCGCGCACCCGGGTGAGTTCCTCTTCGGCCGGAAACTTGTAGGCAATAGCCCAGCGGGGGGCCCGCGAGACGGTACCCAGCTGCTGCTGCTCGGCCACATCGTTCACTTTGAACACCACGCCGTCGATGGCGTAGCCGAGACTCTCCCGGCGTGCCAGCACCTGGGAATAGTAGTTGCGGCAACCCTCCACACCCTGCACCACGGCCACTTCCGGCGATACCTTGAAGCCCCAGTGCTTCAGGCGGGCGAGGATTTCCGTGTGGGCACCCGGAAGCCACCCCTCGCGTACGTCTCCGACGCCGTAACAAACCATGGTCAGTGGTCGCTCGGCGGTGACGCTCGCGTCGAGTTGTCTCAATCCTCCCGCAGCCGCATTGCGCGGGTTGGCGAAGGGCTTGGCGCCCCGGCGGACCTGCTCTTCATTGAGCCGCCGAAAACCCTCCTCGGTCATGTACACCTCGCCGCGCACCTCCAGCACGCGGGGGAAATCGTCTCCGCGCAAATGCAACGGCACCGCCTTGATGGTGCGGATATTCTGGGTAACGTCCTCGCCCCGGGTTCCGTCACCACGGGTTGCACCGCTTACCAACAAGCCGTCCTCGTAACGAATACTCGCCGCCAGGCCGTCGAGCTTCGGTTCGGCCGCATACTCGACCTCCTCCACGCCCAGGCGTTCGCACACCCGGCGATGGAAATCGCTGAGCTCCTGATCCTCGAAGGCGTTCGCCAGGGACAGCATGGGAACCGTGTGCACGATTTCGCCGAAGGCCTCGACGGGTACCGCGCCGACCCGCTGGGTCGGGGATTGGGCGGTGATCAGTTCCGGGATATTGATTTTCGAGGGATTGCAGCTCGCGCAGCAGCCGATCGTATTCGGCATCCGGGAACCAGGGGATCGTCCAGAGAGTAATAGCGGTAGTTGTGGTAATCGATGTTGTCGCGCAGCTCTGCCGCGCGCTGCGCGATTGCCCTTGGCGTGGCCATCTCATGCCTTGAGCAGCTGGCGGCGAGCGAAATCCGCGATGCGCTCGCGCAGATGATTGATGGATTGAGGCGTTAGGCTGCTTCGAGTTTCGTCGCAGAGCGTACCGTCCAAATCCTCCGCAACCATGGTTGCGGCGTCGAGCATCTGCTGAAACGTGTCAGCGGGACTGTCCGGTCCCGGAAGACGCATGAACATGGCGATGCCTGGACTCGTCAGCGTGTCCATGCGTGCCAGCTCGAAATCACCGGGCGCCAGCACGTTGGCGGCGCTGAACAATGTGGCCGAGTGATGGTCACCGGGCTAGTTCGTGTCGATGAAAAATATTCATCTCTCCGTGGTGCAGATCGGCGTGCTCCAGCGCATTGCGCAGGGATTGACCGGAAAAACGCTCCCCGCCTCTGGCCATTACCGTCATCACGATGTGAAGCTGTTCACCGCTTTTCCCTGGCGGGCGCTTACCGGCCCCGGCGCTCGAGTCGGAGCCACGCACCGTCGCCGAGATTTCCAGGCCGGCCAGATCCAACTGTTCCGGCCCGCCACGGTGTGCCGCCAGGCCGCTCAGGGAAGCAATATCACCATCCGGGATTGCGCGGGCGTCACCCGGCGCGGCGCTCATGGATGGGGCGGCGGCCGTCTCGGTGATGTCTTCCGCAGGCTCGCCGGGAAAGTCTTCGTCGATGTCATAGCCGTCCAGGGCCACGGCCTCCTCGCCATCCTGGCCAGGAGAGTCGGCGCCGTGGATTCGGGCCGCGCCGTCGAGAGTTCTCCGGCCCGGCGTGGGCTCCAGCGCCTCGAAAGGATCCGCCTGACCGATGTCCCCGAGAACCGATTCGCCGATGGAAGGGCCTCTTTCTTCCTCAGACAGATGCTCCACCAGTTGCGCGCGCCGGCGCGCCCAGGCGCGCTTCCTGAACAGCTCCCAGACGAATATTCCGGCAATCAGCGCAACGCCGACGATGAGCAAAATCAAACGCAATCGATCCATGGGCTGGACCCGAGTCTAACTACACCGCCACCATTTCCACAGCCTCGTCGACGTCGACGGCCACCAGACGCGACACGCCTGGCTCGTGCATGGTGACGCCGATAAGCTGCTCGGCAATTTCCATCGTGATCTTGTTGTGGGTAACGAACAAGAACTGCACGCGGTCGGACATATCTTTCAGCAGCTCGCTGAATCGCACCGCGTTGATGTCGTCGAGGGGCGCATCGACCTCGTCGAGCAGACAGAATGGCGCCGGATTCAACTCGAATATGGCGAATACCAGTGCGATGGCCGCCAGCGCCTTCTCGCCGCCGGAAAGCAAATGAATGCTGGCATTGCGTTTCCCGGGGGGGCGAGCCATCACCGAGACGCCGGTGCTCAACAGATCGTCGTCGGTGAGCTGCAGATAGGCATGCCCGCCACCGAACAGGCGCGGAAACATGACGCCCAAACCCTCGTTGACCTTCTCGAAGGTGTCTTTGAACCGGATACGGGTCTCGCGATCGATTTTCTGAATCGCGGCCCTCAGTGTATCCAGCGCCTCTTGCAGATCTTCGTGCTGGGCATCCAGATATTGTTTACGCTCCGCCTGCTGCTCGTGTTCCTCGATGGCCGCCCGGTTGATGGGTCCGAGACGATTGATGCGCCGCTCCATGGCGGCGAGCTTTTCTTCCCACTCCGAGGTCTCGGCGTCGTCGCTCAATCCTTCCAGGACCGCCTCCAGCCCGTAGCCGACGCCGTCGAACTGCTCTTCGACGGTCTTGCGCCGCACCAACACCTCCTGGGCCTCCAGACGCAATGACTCCAGGCGGGTACGCTCGGCACCCACCGCTTGTTCTCTCTCGACCCGCGTAGTCTCGAGCTCTCGTACGCTGGTTTCGGCGCTCTCCACCCGCTCCCGGGCACCGCGTAGTGATTCGTCCATGAGTCCGCGTGCCGCCAGCTTCTCTTCCAGCGCCGATTCGGCTTGGCCCAAGGGACCTGCACCAGCCTCCAGGGCCTCTCGGTGAGCATGGGCGCGCGCCTCCAGCTGCTGCACCTGATCGAGATTCCTGCTCCGCCCTTCATCCAGAGTTTGCGCCTGGGCACGGATGGACTCGGCCTTGAGTCCCAGATCGTAGGCCCGCTCCCGGGCCGACTGCCAGGTCTCGCGGGTCTCCTCCAGGTGCAGGCGCAGCTCCTCCCGGCGGCGCATCCAGGTCTCGCGCTCTGCGCCCAATCGTTCCAGGTCCTGGGAGGACTGCTGCCAACGGATCCGAGCCCGGGACAGCACTTCGCGCTCCGCCGTGAGCTGGGTATCCACGTCGCCGCTTTCGGCGCTGATGGTGGCGGCGCGCTCCCGGGACTGCTCTTGCCTGGCGCTGGCGGCACCGAGCTCGGACTCCAGGGAGGCGGTATGGCGATGGTGCTCCGAGAGCTGCGCTTGCGCCGTCGCCAGCGCCGCTTCACACCCATCGCGCCGCTTGCGGTAGTCGTCGAAGCCGGCCTCGCAATCCTCCGCCTGCCTCTCCAGGCGCGAGAACGCCTCCGCCAGGGTCTGGATTTCCTGCTCCCGGGCAAGCACGCCGGCTTCCTCGTCGGGAGTTCTGGAGACACGAATCCAGCTCGCCCCGATCCACACACCCTGGGGCGTCACCAGGGACTCATGGGCGGCCAGCTGCCGGCGCTTAGCCAGTGCCTCGGACAGCGTGCCCACCGTACGCACGCCGGCCAGCACCGAGGTCAGCGGCCAGGGCGCGTCGACCTTGTCCGCCAGGGTGCCGGCGTCGGATGTGGGCAATCCGGACTCGGCGGCGTGCCCGTCGAAGAGCGTCAGTCCGCCTTCGGAAAACTGCTCCAGTGAGGTGGCGTATTGCTCCAGGGAATCCACGCACACGGCTTCCAAGCGGAAATCCAACACCATCTCCACGGCCCGCGCCCAGTCGCTTTGCACGTGCAGTTGCTCGGCCAACCGGGGATGCTCCGCCAGGCCTGTGTCGCGCAACCACTCCATCACCACCCCGGGACGCTTGCCCAGAGCATCCTGTTGAAGCGCCTGAAGCGAGGCCAGCCGCCCACCCAGCGCCTGCTGGCGCTCGCGGGCCTCGTGCAGTGCATCGCTGGACTCGCGCTCGCCGGTGCGTGCCCGTTGCAGTTCCTCCTGACGAGCCGTCACCCCGCGCTCCAGCTCCACGGTGAGTCGCTCGGCGTGCTCCAGTTGCGCGCGCTGCTCGATCGCGCTGCGCTCCAATTCCTCGCCGGGCAGCTTGGCCTGCTCGGCGCGCAACCGCTCACCGCGTTCTTCCAGCTGCGCCACGGTCTGCACCAGATGCTGGATACGGGCAGCCTCCGCGTCCCGGGAGCGCGCCGGCTCCGCGGCCGCCTCGCTCCAGCTCTCCCAGTCCGACTGCCAGGCGTGCATGGCCTCTTCGTTGGCGCGAAAAGCCAGACGGGCCTCGCCAGATTGCGCCTGCTCCCGGGCGAGTTCCGGCTCCAGGGTCTCGAGCTCGCTGGTCAGCTCGGTCAGGCGACCGTGCTCCGTATCCAGGTGCTCGCGGGCGCCGCCCAGGCGCTGCTCCTCGACGGCCAGGTTCTCTTCCTGCTCCTGGCGCTGCCGGCGCAGGTTCTGAATGGCTTCCTCACCCCTGGCGATGGCCGACTCGGCGTCCAGAACCCGCCGGTAGACTTCGTTGAAGGCCTCGGCCACGGCAGTCTGTTGGCTGCGCCCCTTCTCGAGATCCGCCTCCACCCGCCGTTGCTCGGCGAGACAGGACTCCAGAGCCGTTTCCTGGCTGACGACGGCCTCGTGCTGGCGCCGGTTTTCGACGTCCAGACCCCGCCAGCGCAGCGCCAGCAGCTGGGCCTCCAGATCGCGCTCCTCCTGCTTGAGCACATTGTACTTTTCCGCCATGGTGGCCTGGCGTTTGAGATGTGTCAGGCGCTTACCCAGCTCTTCGCGGATATCCCTGAGCCGCTCCATATTCTCTTCCGCGCGGCCCATGCGGCTTTCGGTTTCCCGACGGCGCTCCTTGTACTTGGAGATCCCGGCCGCTTCCTCGAGAAAATCCCTGAGATCTTCCGGGCGCGCCTCGATCAGGCGTGAAATCATGCCCTGCTCGATAATGGCGTAGCTGCGTGGACCGAGACCGGTGCCGGCGAATATGTCGGTCACGTCCCGGCGGCGACAACGGGTGCCGTTGAGGAAATAGGCCGATTGACTGTCCCGGGAAACCTGACGTTTGATGGAGATTTCGTTGTAGCTGGCGAATCGCCCGCCCAGCCGTCCACTCTTGTTGTCGAAGATCAACTCCACCGACGCCTGGCCCACGGGCTTGCGGGTATTGGAGCCGGTGAACACCACGTCCGCCATGCTGTCGCCGCGCAGGTGCTTGGCGGAAAGCTCGCCCATGACCCAGCGCACGGCGTCGATGATGTTAGACTTGCCGCAGCCGTTGGGACCGACGACGGCGGTCAGATCGCTGGGAACGTGGATCGTGATTGGGTCGACGAAGGACTTGAAGCCCGCCAGTCTGATTTTTTTCAGACGCATGCGCGCGAACTCGCAAGACGGCATTCCGTGTGCATCGGCGGGTACTCTACACTAAACGATCTCAACACAACACCACCATGCCATCGACAGCCGCTGCCAACTTGGAGTTATTCGACAACCCGAACCCGGATCGGGACTACACCATCCGCGTGCGTATTCCCGAGTTCACCTGCCTGTGTCCGATGACCGGACAGCCGGATTTCGCCACCCTGTATCTGGACTACGTCCCCGACAGGCGCTGCATCGAGCTCAAGTCGTTGAAAATCTACATTTGGTCCTATCGCGATCAAGGCGCCTTCCATGAGGCGGTCACCAATAAGATCCTCGACGACCTGGCCGGGGCCTGCGCGCCCCGCTACATGCGCATCAGCGCGGAATTCAACGTGCGCGGCGGGCTGTATACGAAGGTGGTCGTCGAGCATCGGGCCCGGGATTGGCAAGCCCCGGCGGCCGTGCGCCTGCCCGGGGAGCTGTGAGTCGTGGCTAACAATCCCGTATCCGGCGCCATCTACTTCGTGCGCGGTATTCGCCTGATATTCGCCCCGGGCGTGCGGGCTTATGTGGTCGTGCCGCTGCTGGTGAATGTGCTGCTGTTCAGCGCCATCATCTACTTTGGTGCCGGTCAGTTCCGGGAACTGCTGGACTGGCTGTTGCCCGATTGGCTCGACTGGCTGGCATACCTGCTGTTGCCGCTGTTCTTTCTGATCGCCGTCATCATCGTGTTCTTCACCTTCTCCCTGGTGGGAAACCTGGTGGCCGCGCCCTTCAACGGGCTGCTGGCCGAGGCCGTGGAGTGCCACATCACAGGCGCCCCGCCGCCGGCGGCCGGTTGGAAGAAAATGATGGCGGATCTGGGCCGTACCATGGTCTCGGAGCTGCGCAAGCTCGTCTACATCGTCCTCTGGGGGGTGCCGGTATTGCTGCTGTTCGCCATCCCGGGGTTGAACCTGGCGGCACCTGTTATCTGGATGCTGTTCGGCGCCTGGATGCTGGCTATCAGCTACCTGGACTATCCCATGGGGAATCATGGCCTGACCTTCCCCGAGCAGCGTCGGCAGCTGGGTCAACGCCGCTATCTGGCCCTGGGCTTCGGCGGCGCGGCGATGTTCGCCCTGGCCATTCCCCTGGTGAATTTCCTGGTCATACCGGCGGCCGTGGCCGGTGCCACGATCCTGTGGGTGGAGCGCCTGCAGGCTGCCCCGGCGGCGCCAAAACAGGGACAGATTCAACCATAACGGGACAGATTTGAAATCTGTCCCGCAGCGGCTTTATTGCGCCTTTATTCCCTTTCTGGTATACCCCCGCGTCTGGTTGAGCAGCTGTCTGCAAACCGGTGCCGATATTGAGCGATTTCTGGAGTCGAATAACATGCCCGAGACGTCGACCAGTACCATCGAATTCAAGCCGTACAAGGCCAAGCGCGGCGAAGAGTACATGAACGACAAGCAGGTGGAGCATTTCCGCGTCATCCTCGGCAGCTGGAAACAACAGCTCATGGAAGAGGTCGATCGAACGCTCCATCACATGCAGGACGAGGCCGCCAATTTTCCGGATCCCAACGATCGTGCCACCCAGGAATCCGAATTCACCCTGGAGCTCAGAACCCGGGATCGCGAGCGCAAACTGATCCGCAAGATCGACGAGGCAATTACCTCCTTGGACGGCGGTGAATACGGATTCTGCGAGGCCTGCGGGATCGAAATCGGCATTCGCCGCCTGGAGGCTCGGCCTACCGCGACCCTTTGTTACGACTGCAAGGTCCTGGACGAAATCCGGGAAAAGCAGATGGGTTGAGGCGCCCATGGCGCCCAGCCAAGCGCGGGCAAAACCCATCGAAGCGCGCCACCCCAGCAACAGCGCCGCAGCGGTGCCGGGCAACGGCACCGATAAGTACCTGGGCCGATTCGCGCCTTCCCCCACCGGCCCCCTGCATTTCGGTTCCGTCATCGCCGCCGTCGGCAGCTTTCTGCAAGCCCGTTGCCGGCAGGGCCAGTGGCTGGTGCGCATCGATGATCTGGACGGGCCGCGCACCGTCCCGGGTGCCGCGGACGCCATCCTCGGGGATCTGGAACGTCTGGGGATGGTCTGGGACGGGGAAGTCCGCTATCAACGCACACGCGGCGATCATTACCGTCGGGGGCTGGAGAGCCTGCGCGCCAGCGGCTGGACTTTCTCCTGCGCCTGCTCCAGAAAAGACTATCGAGGCGTCTATCCCGGTACCTGCCGAAACGGGCTTGCACCGGGAAAACGCGCGCGTACACGGCGCATGCGGGTCGCCGAAACATGCATCGTGCTCGATGACGCCATTCAGGGCGACTACCGCCAACCCCTGAACGAGTCGGTGGGCGATTTCGTCATTCGCCGAGCCGACGGGATTTTCGCCTATCATCTGGCTGTGGTAGTCGACGACGCGGACTCAAATATCACCGAGATCGTGCGCGGTGCCGATCTGCTGGACTCGACCCCCAGACAGATTCATCTGCAGCGCTGCCTCGGCCTGCCCACACCGGCCTACGCCCATCTGCCGGTGGCCGTCAACGGTGCCGGCCAGAAGCTCAGCAAGCAGACATTCGCCGAGCCCGTATCCCATAGGCCCGCTGTGCCGTTGCTGGTGGAGGCACTGGACTTTCTCGGCCAGCAGCCGCATCCGCAGCTGCGCTACGCGGGTCTGGATGAGTTGTGGTCATGGGCCATCGACAACTGGCGCATGGCGCGCGTTCCGCGCCAGCGCGCCATCCACTGGCCCACCGGCAAAGCCGCCCACTACGCCCCACCCAAGTCGGACGAAATCGTCGACTAGCGGCCTGTGAATACGGTCATTCGCAACAGTCTGCTGGTGGTCCTGTTGTCGACGACGGTGGCGGCGGCGTCGATCAAAAAGATAACCGTCGTAGGACTCTTCAGGGATACCGCCATCGTGGTGATCGACGGCACCCGCCGGCTGCTGCGAAGCGGCGACACGAGCCCGGAAGGCGTCACCCTGATCTCCGCCACCAGCAAAGAAGCCGTGCTGGAGATCGACGGAAAGCAGAAACATTACGGGCTGGGCGGACAAATCGGCGGCAGCTACGCGCGTGCCGAACAGCCGAAAGTGCGCATATGGCCGACGCCCAACCACATGTATCTGGTGACCGGCAGCATCAACGGTTTTCCGGTGAAATTCATCGTCGACACCGGTGCGACGTTGGTTTCGCTGAGCGGCAGAGAAGCGAAACGGCTGGGCATCGACTACCGGGTGGTGGGCACGCCGGGATACTCATCCACGGCTTCGGGGATCGAAAAGATTTACCTGGTCACGCTGAACAAGGTCCGGGTGGGTGACATCGAACTCAGGAACGTCGAGGGCGCGGTGCACGACGGCGATTTTCCACCGTCGGCTCTGCTGGGCATGTCTTTCCTGGGCCGTCTCACTATGCGCCAGGATGGGCAGGTACTGGAGTTGGAAAAAAAGTACTGATCTTCTCGCGGGCTCAGCCGCGATTGCGTTTCGGATCCCAATACACCTCGCTGCCACGGGCGCGCGCCAATGCGCGCGCCAGCACGAAGAACAGATCCGACAGACGGTTGAGATAGGTTCGGCTGTGCACATTCACTTCATCGCGCCGTGACAGGGTCAACAGCTGGCGTTCGGCGCGCCGGCAGACAGCCCGCGCCACATGTACGGTGGCCGCCGCACCGCCGCCACCGGGCAGAATGAATTCTTTCAGCGGCGGCAGGGTCGCATTCACCTCATCGAGCGCCGACTCCAGTGCGCTCACATCCTCGGCAGTGATAGTGCACGAACCTGGGATCGCGAGCTCGCCGCCGATGTCGAACAATGCATGCTGAATATCCGTGAGGCACTCGCGCATTTCCGTCGGGATCTCGTGGGACAGGGTGCAGCCCACGTAGCTGTTGAGCTCATCCACGGTTCCCATCGCCTCTATACGAATGTCGTCCTTGTCCACGCGACTTCCGTCGGCCAGGCCGGTGGTGCCGGCATCTCCCGTGCGCGTGTAAATCTTGGAAAGTCGATGTCCCACGGCGTTCTCCTGCGCGACGCAAGTCAGAGATGGTAGCCCGGGCTTCGGGCAATGTCGAAAAGCCCCGCACCGGATTGCCGAGGCTGGCCCGAACCAGCGCTTGGCACGGACGCCGGGATCTGGTATCTGTTCTCGCCAGCGACGGTTCCCTTCGGGGACGCAAAAGGGAACGGGGTAAGGCGGCTAGCGCCGACAAAGCCCCGGCTGCCCCCGCAACTGTGTGTGGGTAGCGAGCGCCCAAAGTTCATAGGCCACTGGGAAACCGGGAAGGCCGGGCGTAAGCGCCGCCGGCGTATTGTGCGAAGCCACGATACGCCGGAAGCACCCACCAGCCAGGAGACCTGCCGTCGCCAGCGTCGCCCAGCCGCCGAACGGGGAGTATTCGGCGGAGCGGACCCCCGTGTCGGCGACGCGGGAAGCTCGGTTGCGCGAGCGCGATGGGCTATGGCCGCAGTTGGGCCTTGCTCGTCCTGCACGCACCGTGCCTGGCCGCGCCATGCTCTCGCCGCCCGCCAACCCGCTTCCTCGTCATACGCCAACAACGACACGAGGAATACGGGGATGCGCGACATACACTGGGGAATTGTCGACTTGTGCCTGGGGCAACGCTGTTTTTCAGCGCTGATCGCTGGGCTAGTCACGACCATGACCATCATCGACGCGGCGCAAGCCGAGCCCGAGCCACGCATGCTTCCTGAAACGGTGGTCTCCGCCAACCGCGTGGCGGTTCCATCCAGGGAAGTAGGCAGCTCGGTTACCGTCATCACCGGCGAAGAAATGCAACAGCGCCAGATCCGCGTGGTCGCGGATGCGCTGCGCGACGTACCCGGTGTGAGCGTCAGCCGCACCGGACCCCGGGGGGGCTTCACCCAGGTGCGCATACGCGGCAACGAGGGAAACCACACGAAAGTATTCATCGACGGCGTCGAGGCGAATGATCCGTCCGGTGACGTGGAATTCGATTTCGCTCACCTGCTGGCCGCGGACATAGACCGTGTGGAGATCATCCGCGGTCCCCAGAGCGCACTATGGGGCAGCGATGCCATCGGCGGCGTTATCAACGTGATAACGAAGCGCGGCAAAAGTGGCATGCACGCCAGCGCCTATCTCGAGGCCGGTTCCTTCGACACCTACTCCGGCAATGCCGCCTTGAGAGGTGCCGGAAAAAACTACCGTTATTCTGTCAGCGGCAGCTTTCTGAAAACCCAGGGCGTCAACATGTCGCGCTTCGGATCGGAAAAAGACGGCTACAAGAACGGCACGCTGAACGTGTCCGGCGGCGTCGACCCCAGCGAGACCCTGGAGCTCTCGGTGAACGGCATGTATATCAAAAGTAACGTGCAAAGCGATCCTCAGAGCTTCGCCACCGGTCTGTTCTTCGACGGCGATCAGGAGCGCGACGGCGAGCAATTCTACGGGCGCGCCCAGGCCAAGTTGAAAACCTTCGGCGGCAAGTGGGAGCACATATTCGGCGGCAACTATACAAAAACCAATTTCGACAATTTTGTTGACAAGACTTTCTCGAGCAATAACTCGGGCAACAAGAGTCGTCTCGACTATCAAACGAATCTGTTCATTTCCTCTCCCCAGGCGTTCGCGGAGCACACCCTCACTTTTTACGCCGAATACACCCATGAATCGTTCGAGAACGAGCTGGCGACCTTCCCGGCCGCCAATCAGGAGCAATCGACGGATGCCGCCAGTGTCGCCGGCGAATACCTCGTCGGCCTGGGGCAAAGAGTATTCCTGACCGGATCGGTGCGATACGACGATAACAGTCGCTTCAAGAATTCCACCACGGGCCGCGTGACTGGTGCCTACGTGCACCCGGAAAGCAATTCCCGAGTCCATACCAGCTTCGGCACGGGTGTGAAGAATCCCGGCTTTTTCGAGTTGTTCGGATTCATTCCCGGGACCTTCACTCCAAACCCCAACTTGAATCCCGAGGATTCATGGGGCTGGGATCTCGGCATCGAACAGAAATTCTTTCGTCAACGGCTGGTCATGGATCTGACCTACTTCCAATCGGTGCTGACCGATGAGATCGTTTTCGTGGGGCTGCCTCCCCCGGGGCAGCCGAACGTCGTCAATCAGATCGGCGAGAGCAATCGCCGGGGAATCGAATTCAGCGCCAAGGCGGCGCTGATGAAAGACCTGGACCTTAGCGTTGCCTACACGTGGACGGACGCCACGGATCCCGACGGCAACCTCGAAGTACGCCGTCCAGAGCATATCGCCAGCCTGGTGTTCAATTACCTGCTGCCCTCGCGCCGCGGTAACGTCAATCTGAACATTCAGTACAACGGTCCCATGGAGGATTTCGATTTCTCCACCTTCCCCGCGACCCGTCGGACCCTCCACGGCTACACTCTCGTGACCCTGGCGAGCCGCTATAACATCAACAAGAGCGTACAGTTGTTCGGCCGCATCGAGAACCTGCTCGATCAGGACTACGAGGAAGTGTGGTCCGCGCAGTCTCCGGGTATCGGCGTGTTCGCCGGTGTACGCGTGAGCACGGACGTGGACTGATGTTCCGGAGGTGGACACTCGCGGGTCTTGTGTTGGCGAGCCTGTTCGGGGGCGCCGGCGCGGCGCCGCCCCAGCGCATCGTATCCATCAATATTTGCGGCGATCTCCTGGCCCTGAGCCTGGCGCCGCGATCGCGCATCGCTTCGGTGACCTTTCTGGCCGCCGATCCCATCATGTCGCCCATAGCGGCGGCCGCCGACGGTGTACCGCTGAACTACGGAAAGGCCGAGGAAGTGCTGGCGTTCGACCCGGACCTGGTGCTCGCCGGGCGCTACACCACCCGCGCCACGGTGGCGCTGCTGGAACGTCTCGGCTATCCGGTGATCGAGCTGGACGTGGTGCAATCCCTGGACGACGTGCGCGCGCAGATCCGCCTTGCGGCCGCAGCCATGGGGGTAGCCGAGGCCGGCGAAGACATGATCGCGACCCTGGATGCGCGCATGCAAGCAGCCGCCGACGGGCGCAGTGCCAGCCGCCCGCTGGCAGCCGCCTACGGCCCCAACGGCTTCACTCCGGGGCCGCGCACGCTCAGTGGATCCCTCATCGAGCTGGCCGGCTTCGAGAACCTGGCGGCCCGGGCGGGCATCCGCCACTGGGGCAATCTGTCTCTGGAGAGTCTCCTGCTGGCCCGGCCCGATGTGCTCATCATCGAGGCCGAGGAGCATCGCGCCCACGCCCTGGCCAGCCAGCTCCTGGCCCACCCGGCGCTCGTGGATCTGCGCCGGCGGATCACCGTGGCAGCCGTGCCGCGCCCCCTGTGGAGCTGTCCGGGCCCCTGGATCGTCGACGCCTTGGACAGGCTGGTAGCAGCGCGGGCCGCCGTGCACCAGCGCTCTCGGCCCTGAACGAGATGGTCGGCTCCGAAGCTGCGCGACCTGGTTCATCCGATGGCACGGGACGCTATCTCCTGGTTCTGGCGCTGCTGGCACTGCTCAGCGGATGCCTGTTCGTCGCCTCTTTGTTCGTCGGCCGATCCACCGCTCCGCTGTTGGATCTCTTCATGGGGAGCCAGGTCCACGACCCGCAAACCCTATGGCTCATCTTCAACGAGATCCGGTTGCCCCGGGCGCTGCTGGCGACGGTGGTGGGCGCCACCCTGGGTCTCGCCGGTGCCGCCCTGCAGGGCTACCTGCGCAATCCTCTGGCCGAACCTGGCCTGGTGGGCGCCTCTTCGGCGGCCGCCTTCGGTGCCGTGCTGATGCTCTACACCGGCGCATCCGCCTGGTTTCCCATGGCTTTGCCCCTGGGGGGAATCGCCGGCGCCATCATCGGTCTGGCCCTGGTCACGCTGCTGGCGGGCGGGCGCAGCGGTGCCCTGACCCTGATTCTCGCCGGCGTCGCCGTCAACACCTTTGCCGCCGCGCTCACCTCCCTGGCCCTGAATCTCGCCACCAGCCCTTACGCTGCCCTGGAGATCGTCTTCTGGCTGCTGGGGTCGCTGGCGGATCGCAGCTTCGAGCATCTGCGTGTGGCCCTGCCCTTCATGGTGGTCGGCTGGCTGCTGCTGCTGCGCCTGGGGCGCGCTCTGGATGCCCTCACCATCGGCGAGGAAGCGGCCTCCAGCCTCGGCATTCGGCTGCCGCGATTGCGCCTGCTTCTGTTGCTGGGCGTGGGACTCTCGGTGGGCGCGGCGGTAGCGGTGTCCGGTGCCATCGGCTTCATCGGCCTGGTGGTGCCGCATCTGCTGCGCCCTCTGGTGGGCCATCGTCCCGGCGCGCTGTTGCCGGCCAGCGCGCTGGGCGGCGCCGCCCTTACCCTGGCCGCGGACATCGCTGTGCGATTGCTGTCGCCGGGCCCGGAGCTCAAGCTCGGTGTGTTGACGGCGTTGATCGGCAGTCCGTTCTTCGTCTATCTGCTGATCAGAATGCGCAAGACCAGCCAATGAGCACACTGGCGGCAACGGCCATCGGTGTCACCCTCGGCGGCCGGCGGGTTCTGGATCGGGTGGATCTGGAAGTGGCGTGCGGTGAAATCGTCGGCCTTCTGGGGCCCAACGGAGCGGGAAAGTCGACCCTGTTGCGGGTGCTGGCCGGCGTGCTCGAGGCCCAGTGCGGAGAGCTCCGCCTGGATGGGCAGCCGGTGCAGGCGATGCCGCCAACGGCGCTGGCCAAGCACATCGCCTATCTCCCCCAGGGCGCCGAGTGCCACTGGCCCATGGCCGTGGAACAGGTCGTCGCCCTGGGTCGCCTGCCCCACCGGCAATCCTGGCGCCAGCTCTGGACACCCATGAATCAGCACGACTGGGATTGCGTGGCGGCAGCCATGGCCACCACCGATGTGGAGCAATTCCGCGGACGCAGCATCGGCGCGCTTTCCATGGGCGAACGCGCCCGGGTGCTGGTGGCCCGGGCGGTGGCCGGTGAGCCGCGCATCCTGCTGGCCGACGAGCCGGTGGCGGGCCTCGACCCGGCCCATCAGCTGGAAGTCATGGCGATGCTGGAGCGCATGGCCGCGGACGGCGCGGCGGTGGTCGTGGTGCTGCACGATCTGACCCTGGCGGTGCGCCATTGCACGCGTCTTGCGCTGCTCAGCGCCGGCCGCCTGGTGGCCAGCGGTGACGCCGCCACGGTCTTGAGCACCGAGCATCTGCGCGATTGCTTCGGTATCCGGGTGGTGAGCGGCGAGTCGCCGGACGGTCCCTTCGTGATACCCGTGGCAAGAGTCTGAGGGGCACCACAGGCGGGGTATACTCCACCCATGAGTGCATCGCGCAGCCTGCGGGCGATCCTGCGTGCCCATCTGAGCCAGCGCGCCAGTAGCTGGAGCATCGGGGGATACGGCGCCATCGCGGAATTTCACTGGTTACCCGATGACCGCCCCGGCAACGATTCCGAGATCCTGCAGGTGGTCACCGGCGCCGGCGCCCTGTCCCTGGAGCTCTGTGACGGGGTCGTCCCCCACGCCTATCAGGGCTTGAGCCGTCACCCGGATCGTTGGCTGCAGGGCTTCTCTCTGTGCCTGCCCTGGCGGCGCGCCCGGCGCGGGGCACGCACGCTGCTCACCGAGCTCGGTCCGGACCGGCACGCCGTGCGCCCCCGGGACCGCGGCGCCGTGCTCTTCGACTTAGGGTTGGGTCTATCCCACGTGGAGGCTTGCGTGCGCAGTGATTCGCCGGAGTTGCTGAAAAGTTTGCGCGCCGGCTGCGGCCAGCCCCTGCTTGCACCCGGCAACGGCGTCATGGGGGCCATCAAGGAAGCCAGCCCGCATCGGGTTTTCGTCTCCCAGCTGGGGCGGGTGGAGGTCTACCAAGCCATCGGCGACCCGGCCCATCAGCCGGCGACCCCTCTGGGACCACACACCCATGTGCTGCCGCGCCTGCTGCGCAGCGGGCGCGCAAGGGCCGAGGACAACGACGCGCCCGCCTATTACCGGGCCTGCGCCACGCTCTACCCGAAGCACCCATTGACGGACAATCTCGGCAACCGAACGGCCTATGACCGCGGCGCCCATGCACACTTCACGGCGCTGATGGAACGCTGGGGCGACGCGGCCTTCCTGGCGGAGAAAAAACGCGCCACCCACGCCATGCGCGACGGCCTGGATGCATGCCGCTACCGGGCGCCGGCGGACAGGAAGGGTCGCCAGGCATTGCGCATTGCCATTCGCGAGCTCACCCAGCAGATGGCCGAATGCAAATCCATCGACGACTGGCGCCGCCGCTTCGACAGGATGCGGCCACCGCCTCACCCACATCTGGTGCATTAAATAGATCTGTCCCCGATTAAACTCAATCAATTATCGTCCAGTCGAAACGTGACCGGGACGTACAGCAGGGATCCGGTGTCGGATCCGCCGCGGCGGGCGGGTTGAAAGCGCCAGTGCTGCACCGCCTCCAGGGCGGCCTGATCCAGGGTCGGGTGGCCGCTGCTTTTGAGCACCGCCAGTCGATCCGCCACGCCTCCGGCGCTCACCCACACGCTCAATACAACCCGCCCCTGGTGCCCCCGGGCGCGCGCGCTCCAGGGATACTCGGGTGGTGCGTTGCCCGATGCGGGCACCGCCTGGCGATTGGACCCGGGCCGACCCGCCACTGCCTGGGGCGAACGCGCGTCTGCGCCGCTACCGATCTTGCCGGGGCTGGGCTTGCGCACCGATAGCGCCATGGCCAGGCGGGAGGCCGGCGCGCCGCCCACCTTGTTACTGGTGGCGGGCGTCGGGTGCATGTTCGGGGGCAACGGTTTGTCGATCTCTTCCCGCGCTGACGCTTTGGTGATGCGCGTCTCCGAGGGCGCGATGGCTACCGGCACCATGGACGATGGCAGGTCCCGGGCACGGGTCCGATGCTCGGGCCCGCGGGCCTGGACCAGCGGTGCATCCAGCGCTTCGATGCCGGCCAGAGCTTGCACCACAAGGATGCTCCGGGGCGCGTCGATGGCCTGCACGCTGGCCGGCGCCAACGGCTGCACCACAGCCGGCGACAGGGTTGCGGTGGCCGCCGGTGCGATACTGTTGACAACCGCCCGTGGTGCCGCCGGCGCCAGGGCGACGCTCAAGGCCTGCTGGGCAGGCGCCGCGCTGGACGGCAACCCGTCACTGGCCACCCAGGCGAGCCCCGCGTGCATGGCTGCCGAGAAACTCAGCGCCACTGCGAAACGTCCGTGAATCAGGATCACGTGGCCGCCGGCACGGTCATTTTACCAACGCCGCAGAAGCGCGGCTGGAGACGCGGGTGGTGGTGACGCAATCATCCATTTCACCCACCTCGGAAGCACATGCCGGGATGTCGTTGAGGAGAATCCGGCCCACCGCGTTACAACTGAGACCGGCCAGCTCGAACTCCTTGACCATGGTCTTGTTGGCCCGCAACGGCGCCGTCTCCAGGGCCAGGCGCCGGGAGATGACGCCGTCGGAGGAAAACACCACCAGGTCCAGTTGGTAGCTGGTGTAGGCGCGCGCGCTGCTGTTCTCCAACACCAGGTGCACACGGCACCCATCGGCGCGCTCTTCGAGACGATTGAGCTCCACGTGCAGCTCGCCGCTTTGGGCGACCGCCGGCGGGAGTGTTGCCGTAAGCGCGATGAATAGCGCAGCCGAGGCAGTGACGAATCTGATCATCGACGATTCAATCCCCGGCGCGCCGCTCACAGTTGCGGGGGCAGGCACGGAATTCAACCGTGTTCCCTCGGCCGTTCCGGGCTAGCATAACGCCTGTCGAACCGTGGTCAAGACATGTCAAGACCACAATCAACCAAGGGGAAAGTCATGAGGCTAGCGGACAAGGTAGCGGTGGTCACCGGCGCCGGCAGCGGTTTCGGTGCAGGGATTGCCACACGCTTCGCCCAGGAAGGCGCCCGCATCGTCGCCGCCGACATCAACGGCGACGGCGCCGCCCGAATCGTGGAGGATATTCGCAAAGCCGGCGGTACGGCTGTCGCGGTGACCGCAGACGTGAGCAAAGGCGACCAGATGGCGAAAATCATCGCCGCCGCCGTCGACGAGTTCGGTGGCTTGGATGTTGTCGTCAACAATGCCGGCACCACCCACAAGAACCGGCCCATGCTGGAGGTGGACGAAGCCACATACGATCGTGTCTTCGCGGTAAACGTGAAAAGCGTCTACCACAGTGCGATTCACGCGGTGCCGGTATTCAGGCGCCAGGGGCGGGGCAGCTTCATCAACATCGCGTCCACGGCGGGGATTCGCCCGCGGCCCGGGCTCACCTGGTATGCCGCCACCAAGGGCGCGGTCATTACCATGACCAAATCCATGGCGGTGGAACTCGCGCCGGACAATATTCGCGCCAACGCCATCAACCCGGTGGTCAGTGCCACCGGGTTGCTGAAAGATTTTCTTCCGGGTGAGGATTCGCCGGAGGCGCGGGCGAAGTTCGTGGCCACCATTCCCCTGGGGCGTATGAGCACGCCCCGGGACGTGGCTGCCGCCTGCTTGTTCCTGGCAAGCCCGGACGCGGAGTTTCTGACCGGCGTGTGCCTGGAGGTGGACGGCGGGAGATGTATCTGAACTCAAGCGTCGAGGTCGGGGATGAGCGCACTTTCCAGGTACGCGATGGTGTCCTTGAGCAACAGCTTGCGCTTTTTCAGACGCCGGACCTGCAGCTGGTCGATGTACGGGCCTTCCAGTAGTCGCTGGATGATGTCATCCAGATCCCGGTGCTCCACGCGCAGCTCCGCCAGTCGCATCCTGCGGGTATCCTGGTGAACGTCGCCCATGCTCCTGGCCCCTCCCCCGAGCCGCTCAGAATACCCTAAGATAGTGCTTTTGTTGACAGCTGAGGATCGATAAACACCATGCGTGATGGCCTGCTCCAGCGCTCTCGGCGCCAGCCCATAGACATCGTGCCAGTGACCACGGATGAGTTCAAAAAATGGTCGAAGGGCTGCGAGGCCAGGCTGCGGCGCTGGATAGACTCATCCGGCTTCCGCGCACAGCCCGCCAGTCACTGCCTGGTGCCCCGCGCCGACGGCTCCCTGGACTCGGTGATCGCCGGCATCGGCGGCCAGGACGATCCGTTCGCCATCGGGCATCTGCCCGGGGTGCTGCCCGCGGGCAGCTACCGCCTGGCCGCCGACTGGCCCGGGGACCGTCTGGAGCGAGCCGCCATCGGCTGGGCACTGGGCGCCTATCGGTTCACCCGCTACAAGAAGCGCGACCAATTAAACGCCAGGCTGGTGGTGGAATCCCCCGCCATCCTGCGCCGGGTCCGCAGCCAGGTGACGGCTTTGTATCGGGTACGCGACCTGGTGAATACGCCCGCCCAGGACATGATGCCCGAGCATCTGGCCGCTGCCGTCAAGAACATGGCCGGAGAGTTCAACGCCAAGGTTCATGAGGTCATCGGTGACGCCCTGCAAAGCAAGAACTTTCCCGCCATCCATGCCGTTGGACGCGCCGCCAGTCATGCACCGCGCCTCATCGATCTCCGTTGGGGAAAGAAAAAGCACCCGAAGCTGACTCTGGTGGGCAAAGGTGTTTGCTTCGACAGCGGCGGGCTCGACCTGAAGACCGCCGGCGGCATGCGGCTGATGAAGAAGGATATGGGTGGCGCGGCCCATGCCATCGGCCTTGCCCATATGATAATGAGTGCCGAGCTGCCGGTGCGCCTGCGGATGCTGGTGCCGGCGGTGGAAAACGCCGTGGCCGGAAATGCTTATCGCCCCGGCGACGTGTTGACCTCGCGCAAAGGAATCACCATCGAAATCGACAATACCGACGCCGAGGGGCGCGTCATCCTGTGCGACGCACTGACCGAAGCGGCGGCAGAATCGCCGGATTTGATCATCGACTTCGCAACTCTCACGGGCGCCGCCCGGGTGGCCCTGGGCACGGATCTCCCCGCCATGTTCTGCAACCGCGACCAGGTGGCGCGGGATCTCGCCCGCTCGGCGGAGCAGGTGCACGATCCTCTCTGGCGCCTGCCCCTGCACCGCCCCTATCGTGAGCTCATCGACAGCTCTATTGCCGACATCGCCAACTCCGGCGGCAGTCCCTACGGCGGCGCTATTACTGCTGCGCTGTTTCTGCAGGACTTCGTGCCCGCCGCCACGCCCTGGGTGCACTTCGATCTGATGGCGTGGAATTTGCGATCCCGGCCGGGGCGCCCGGAAGGCGGCGAAGCCATGGCTCTGCGCGCGGTGTTCGACTACTTGAGCAAGCGTTATGACGACGCGGCCTGAACGTACACGCCTCTTGCCGGCCGCTTTGCTGACTACCGCGATGCTGCTCGCCCCGGGCTGCAGTGTCTGGCAGCTGGGCGACGTGGCGCCCGACTACGTGGACGCATCCACCCACCGGGGAGTCGACGTGCTGACCTTCGACGCACAATCCAAAACCCTGGCCAGCGGCGGCTGGGACGGCAAGATAGCTGTCTGGACCCTGGGCGACGAAAAGCCCGAGCATGTCTGGCTGGCCCACGAGGGCGCCGTGCAGGGACTGTCCTTCCGCCATGGCCAGCTTGTTTCCGGCGGCCAGGACGGGCGCCTGATCCTTTGGAGCGAGGGCTTCCATGTGCGCCGCTCGGTGGACACCGGCAGCGGCATCGCGCAGCTGCAGACCATGAACGATCTGGTGATAACCGGTCATTACGACGGCAGCGTGCGCGCCTGGACGCTGCCCACCCTGGACAATGTCATGGACCTGGACCTCCACGGCAAGGATTTAGTCGCGGCTCTGGCGGTGGATCCCGCAAGCAACCGCATCGCCTCCAGCGGCTATGATGGACGGGTTTTTCTCATCGAGTCCGGCGGACGCTACCGGGAGCTCACCCGCCCGCCCATGGATGCCGTCAGTCTCAGCTTCGTGCCCGGTGGCGAGCTGCTCTACGGCGGAGGTTGGGTACGGCTTTACCGCTGGAGCCTGGCAGCCGACGGCTTCGACACCATTACCACGCCCCACTGGGGAGCCATCGCCGGTCTCCAGTACCTGCCCGGAGAGGACCTCCTGGCAAGCATCAGCCGCATCAACGACAGCTCGGTATTCTTCCTCGACCCGGTAACCGGTGAGGGTGTGCGCCATTTCCAGCGCCAATCCATATGCGGCAGCGCTCTTCGCGTATCACCGGACGAGCGCTACATGGCCGCCACCGGTGACGACGGTATTGTTCGTATCTGGGATTTGAGCGCGGCTATCGAGCAGTAGACGGCTCGGCGCTTCGCACTTCGCGCAAACGCTGGCGGGCGAGTCGCACGCGCTGTTCCGCCAGCCCGATGCGCTCCGCCGTCGCGTTTTTTTTGCTCTGCCGCGTAGTCGACAGATTGCGCTCCGCCTCGCTGACCTCCTGGCGCGCCTCGGCGAGAACGGTCTGGTACTTATGCCTGGCCTGCGCTTCATCCGCACGTTGTTTCTCCAGGCGTTTACTGGCCGTTTCGATTTCCTGCATACGCTGCGCGCCCTGCTGCTCGATGGCGGCGCTGTCCTGTCGAATTTCCATCTTCTCCACCGTCGTGGCCGTCTCGGGGCGTGTATCGGAGTAGCCCACAGTGCCGTCGGCATGTACCGATTTAAAGAGGTGCATGGACTGTGCAATACAGCTCGCGGCTGCGGACCACATCAATAAAATGAAAATCACGCGCATGGACTGATTCCAACAAGAGCAAGTCGTTGAGAAATAGTGTAGCCAATCACCGCTCCGTCGGCGAAACGAATGAAAGTTTTAGACTGGCGCGCTCTGCGTTTCCTCGGCCGCGTGCGCCCATCGGCCGGTGAACTCGTCGATGGCTTCCATTGCCGGATTGGCGATGTCGCCCAGGGCTTCGGCCCGCAGGCGAATGATTATCAGCGTATAGGCCGTCAGCGCAACCTGATCCATGCGTCGCCTCGCTTCACCGTGAAGCTGCTTAAAGCGATAGAGCATCTGATCACGGCTCTGTTCATGCTTTTCCAGATGCGCACGCGCCTCGGCGAGGCTCTCCAGGGTCATGATGGCGATATCGCGCACGCGAGCCACCGGAAAGGACTTGGTGGCGGAATCGATGATCGTCGGAGCATCGCGGTTCAGGCGCTTCGCCTCGTGAACCGGACTGTTGAACAGCGATTTGAGTAGCCCGAGCACGAATCCCTACTTGAACAAGCCCTTCAACAATCCCTTGACGGCATCGTCGCCGATTTTCTCGTCGATCATGTCCTGCACCTTGGATTTGGCGAGTGCCTGGGCAAGGGCATCGGTATCGAGAGCGTAGGTCGGATCGGCGATCTTGCCCGTCACATGGATGGGAATGGGAATGCCCACCAGGTCTTTCAACTCCTCGCCACCCTGCCCTTTGAGCGTTGTCACGATGGTAGCTGCCACCCGGTAGTCGACGGTCTCCGCCGGCAGGTTTGCCGTACCTTTGCCGTTGATTCGCAACAGAGGTGTGCTCACAAGAAAATCGTTGTTGGTTGCCACACCATCTTTTACATGCATGCTGCCGCGCAACTCGCTGAAATCCGTTTGCTGTTCCACTTCCTCGGCAGGCAGCTTCGCGCCCTTGATACGGGCGTAAGCCTCACGAATCATGCGCGCAACATTGACGCCGTTGATGGCGCCGTCGGTGAAAGCGAAAGTAGCGCTGCCGTTGAGGGATCTCTTCACCTCGTCGGCCGTCGCCCCCACACTTCGCATGGCGATATTGACGTTGGCTTTTCCCGTAATACGATCATGACCCTGAAGATCCTGCAACAACGGACCCGCCAGGACGCCGACCAGATTTTCGTCGACGGAGGTACGAGGGGAATCTCCGCGCACATCCACCGTGATGTTGCCCCGGTATGTGCCGCCGTAGAGATTGGCGTCCACCGGATGCAGCCGAATGACTCCGTTTTTCGCGTTCACCGACACCTCGACGTCAGAGAGATTCAAGCTCGCCACCTTGAGTTTTCCGATGGTCATCCTGCCGGCCACATCCAGCCGGCGCAGGGCGTCATTGGGCACCTCGCCGGACGCGGCCGTCGCGGCAGCACCCGGCGTAGCCGCCACAGACGCCCCATCGCCGCTCTCCCCCTTCTCGGGCGGCATGTAGCGATCCGCGTCGATGGCATCCAACGCGAGCTTGAAACGCAACGCCTGGGAGGCCAAATCGGGCAACGTCACTTCGCCGGTGAGAGTGGACTCATCGAGATGAATCGTGAGCGGTTTTACTGTCAACTGATTCGGCTTGGCGGCGATAGCGGCCTGCAAAGACAGGCGCGTAAGTGCATCCGGATCCCTCGTCTGCAGGGTGTCTTCGGAAAAAGCACCGAGTAGCTTCTTCGGATTGAATTCGGCGACGCTGATGGTGCCCATGGCGGTGGGCGCGGAATCGAGATTGTCGACACGAAACTGCCCGGTGACTTTCAGATCCTCGGCCTCGAACTGCAGATCCTCCACCAGTAAGCTTTTGTTGCCGGCATCGTAGTCGAGCTTGCCCTCCACAGTAATGTGCCGGCTGACGTCCGACTCTCCGGCCTGCACGTCCAGTGCGAGCTTCAGATCCACCGGCTCCCCCGACGAGATGGCGCCCGTCTGAATAGTGAGATTGGCGATTTTGAAACGCTGTCCGCTACTCGCGTCCTTCCAGCTCAAGTTGGCATCTTTGATGTCGAGACCGCCGATGGCCAGCGCGACGGCAGCGCTCCCATCGGAAGCGCCCGGAGCGTCCGACGACGTCGACTGTTGGCTGCTGCCGGCATCGCCACCGGCTTTGGCCAGATCATCCCAATTGCTGCGCCCGCCCGCATCGCGGGCGAGATTCAAAGTCAGGCCGTGAACGGTCACGGTATCCATCTCCAGACGCTTGGAGAAAAGCGGCAACAGCTTGACCCGAATGGACACCTTGTCGGTGCTCGCGAAGACCGTGTCGTCGAACCCGGCGGCATTGCTGAGCGCGACCTTGCCGATCTCGACACCGATCCAGGGAAACACTGTCAGTGAGATATCACCATCGATGCGCAGATCGCGCCCGGTTTGCTCTTTGACTTGAGCAATAATCTCCGCTTTGTGATCGTTGGGATCGAAAATAATCGGCAACAGAATCGCCGCCGAGACGAACAACAGAACGATGACGCCGACGATTGCGGCGATCCACTTGAGCGGTCCTTTCACGGGGGTCCTCCTGGCCGTCACTTGTTATGGCGGAACTATTGTACACCGCCGACCGCCGTTGCCACGGGCTTACCAACCGCCGCCGCCACCGCCGCCACCGCCGCCACCGGATGAGCCTCCGCCCCCGGAGCCCGAGGAGGACCCGGGTGCCGTGGACGAGGACGCAACCGTGCTGGCGAGCGTGCTTCCCCAGCGAGGACGCGAAGGAGCCTACGGAGTGGCTTCGCCAACCGCTGCCCTGGTACCAACTCGGCTGCTGGTAGCTGCCCTCGCTCCGGGCTCTTGCGATGACCTGGCTGAACTTGTCGCCCCACACCCTCCTCCCACATCCAGGGGCCAGGGCATAGGGCAGATAGCGCTCGAACAGCTCCGGGGTTTTTTCCGGCGGGTGCTTGAATCGAAGCTCGTCTTGCTCCGCCACCACCAGGTAGTCGCGAAACCCTTCGACCTCGATCGAGCATTTTTCGGCCCATGCGGGTGGGAGCCTTCATCAGCTCATAGAAGAGCCAATTGACGAATATCAAGACGATCAGGATCACCACCACCGCCACGCCCGCCACCTTGGCGAGAAACACCAGGCCCATGATTTCGCCGCCAACAAAGGGCAGCGCAAACAGGGTGATGAACAGCGCTCCCGCGGTTCCGACGATACCACCGGCGTTGCGCCAAGCCATGGTCACCGCTCTGCTCAAGGCGAGGACACCAAAAGTCCAACCCGATAACCACACCACCATGAATGCGGCTGCCGCCATCTCCGGTATGCTGGGACTCATGACAACCGCGGCGGCCAACGTAAGCACGCTGATGACGACCCCCAGCACCGTATACATCGCGTTGCTCTTGAAATAGCGCTTCTCGTAATCGGCTTCCAGGGATCGACTGTGGGCGCGAATCGCCGACTTGATGCGTTTATGATTTTTTCGCTCGAGCATCAAAGAACTGCCCTCGGGCGAATAACTGCCGCAGCAGCGCCGCTTCCCCCGCGGCCGGCTTGGTGCCGGCACCGGGGACCCTCTCGAGCAGGTAATCGCCGTCGTCGTCATGAATGATCAAGCGTCCCTTCACGGCCAGGTTGATCAAAGCCGATGAGAAGCTCTTTTCGTCATAGCCCATGCGTCGTACATAGCGCATGGATGCCGGCGAATAGCCCTTCGGGCGGCGTGTACCGGGGAATGACGACGCCGGGCGGTGGATCGCGACCCACGCGGCTCCAGAACAGCCCATAGTAAAACAGCAGGAAACCAGACCCGCGGCGCCCGCCACCAGCCCCGCGTTGTCCGCGACAAACCAGTCCAACCGTTGGCGGGCGCTGGGTTCGACCACGTGCCCCTTGGGCCAGCTGACGACGATGGTGAGGCCCTCGCCGCGCCAGCGACGCGTGCTACGGAACTGCGCGACGCTGTCCATATCCAGAACCGCCTCGTAGTCCCGCCCCCTGGCGCCGGCCGCACCGGTGTAGGCTTCCAGCACCATTTCCGCGCCGGGCACCGTGGACGGCAGGCGTACGCTGGCACTGGCCCCGTCCATGGGGAAGCGCCAGCCGTTTCCCGTGACGTTCCAGTACAACTCGTCGTGGTCGTCGAAAAACCCCAGCTGACGCTCGGTCCGGTACGAGAGCGTATAGGTGTATTCGCCGGTTTCCAGAAAACGGTTTTGGTCTCCCATATAGATGCGGATACCGTTGCCCACAACCGTCTCATGATGGGGCTCCGGTCTGCCGTCCCGCAGCACGCCGATATGGGTATAAACCACGCTGATCCGACGGCCAGCCGCGTCTCTATAGGTAGTAGGGAGATCGCGGTATATGCCGCGCTTGATGTCGCGGCCCTCGGCGCGAATGGTAATGGTCTCCAACACGTTCATGGCGCCGTCGGCCTGCACGTGGATGTCGGCGTGAAAGCTGATGATGCGCTCGGCCGCTGAGACCTGCACCGTTGCCAGAAGCAGCAATACCAGAAAGGTGCGTTTGAGCGATCTCATCGGGGCGGTCTAGTCCAGTGGCGGGGATTGCCGTTCGGCAGCATCATCGATCTCGAAATAATCGGCCTTGATGAAGCGAAACATCGCCGCCACCAGGGTGTCCGGGAACGAATCGATGCGCGTATTCAACATGCGCACGGCACCGTTGTAATAGCGGCGCGCGTACTGAATAGTGTTTTCGACATCCGTGAGCTCTTTCTGAAGGGTCAGAAAGGCCTCATCGGCCTTCAAATCCGGATAGTCCTCGGCCAGCGCCACCAGATGCCGGACCCGGCCGGCGAGTTGCGACTCGACGCCGCCGATTTCGGCGATGCTGTGGGACTGTCGGCTGCGGGTGCGCAGCTCCGTAACCTCGGTCAGGGTGGCACTCTCATAGGCGGTAAAGTGGCGTACCGCGTCCACCAGCTTGGGGATGAGATCGTGACGGCGTTTGAGCTGCACGTCGATGTCGCTCCACGCCGACAGCACACGATTCTTGTCGCCCACCAGGCGGTTATAAACGAACACACCCCAGACCAGGACGACGGCCAGCGCAATGAGGGTGGCGATCACGACGACAGCATTTCGACCCTAGTCGAGATCGATCTCCACCCACAGGGGCTGATGATCCGAACCAGCCGCCTGGTCGTCGATGCGGCCCGCCGTTATGGCATCGGCCAGGCTCGCGCTCACGAAACAGTAGTCCAGGCGCACATGGCGGCCATGGATACCGCTGGTCACACCGTCGAGCTCCCGGTTGCCCGCCGCCACCCAGGCGTCGACGAAGCCCTGGGGATTGGTGACGCGGCCGCCATAGGGAGACAAGGGGCCTGCGATCCGCACATATTCTTCGGAATCCGGCTCCATGTTGAAATCGCCCATCAAGATTGCCTCACCGGGAAGCGCCGGCGGCATGCCGTCCCGGGTCCACTCCTCCTTGAGCCCGGCGCCGCAAAGCGCCGCCCCCTCCAGGGTTGCCCGCTGGTGAATATCCAGTAACGCCTGCACCTGGGGCAAGCGGGTCTCGGCGCACAGATGGGTCAGATGCACGGAGTAGATCCGCAGAAACCCGCCATGGGTTTCGATGACGCCTTCCAGGGCGCTGCGCTGAACGCTCATGGGGCCGAGGCTCGCGTACTTGGGCAGCAGGTGATTGCGCGACGAGAGAATCGGCCGGCGGCAGAGCAGCAAGTTGCCGAACTGGCGCCGCCGGTTGTGCAGCTTCCCCTGGCCATCGCGCTGACTGGCATCCACATCCAAGCCGGCGCCGTAGACCCAGTGGTAGTCCCCCAGAAGTTCCGCGATCTCCCGGGGCTGGTCGACCATGCCCGATCGTTGCCAGTAACGCTCGACTTCCTGCAGCGCGATGACATCGGCACCGGCGATCGCCTCGACGATGCGCTGCAGATCGAATACGCCGTCACGGCCACGGCCATACTGAATGTTGTAGCTGACCAGCTTCACGACTTTCCGTCGGCAAGCACGCCGTTCGCCCCATCGCCCAGCAGGGCGGCGCGGAAGCGGTGTTTGAGATAGGTGCCGTCGCGGGGCGGCAGAACCGTTTCATGGCGCTCCGTGGACACTTTGACGTCGGCAAACAGCGGCCCGGGAGCCTCGTAAAGCGCCGCCGACAAGGTATCCAGGTCGCTTTGCGTGTACACCGTGCGGGCACTCTCGAAACCGGCGGCAGCCGCCATGCCGGCCAGATCCACACCAAACCGCGTGTGGGTGGCTTGCATGCCGGTCTCACCATAGGCTTCGTTATCGATGACCACCACGGCAAGATTCTTCGGCCGTTGCACCGCGATGGTGGCGAACGCACCGAGGCCCATGAGCATCTCGCCATCGCCGGTGATGACCAGCACGCGGCGCTCGGGCTGTGCCAGGGCCAGGCCCAGCCCGATCAGGGCGGCACCACCCATACCACCCCAGAGATAGAAATTTTCCGCCCGGTCGCCCGCGGCCGCCGCGTCCCAGGTGGTGTTGCCCAGCCCTGAAATGAGCAGGGCGCGCCCGCGACGGGAGAGCAGCTGCGCAACCACCTTGCGGCGATCCAGATTAGCGGCGCTCTGGGACAATGTGCTCATTTCCATACCTTGGTGCCGATGATCCGCTGGGAGATGGACACCGCCACCGGGCGAAAGGCGTTGAAAGCGAGCTCCGATGCAGCCGCCACGGTAGCCCCGACATCGCCGGCATGGTCCACATGGTGGACGATCATTCCGGCATTGCCGAGCGCCGACGCGACACCCTGACCCATGGGCACCTGCCAGGGATTGAACTCGCCCCACTCGCCGCGCATGGTGACGATGGTAAGCAATGGAAAACGGCACTCGGCCACCACCGACAGCATGTTGATGCAGTTGCCGACGCCGCTCGATTGCATCAGCAGCACGCCGCGGGCGCCACCGAGCCAGGCGCCGGCAAGCAGGGCAACGCCTTCCTCCTCGGTGGTCAAGGCGACACTGTGCATGCTGCTGTTGGCGTGACATAGATCGATCAAGCGCGCATGCCCGGCGTCCGGCACATAGGCCACTTGCGTCACGCCTGCGCCGCACAGCACTTCGAAGATCGCCTCGGGCCAGCGAGAGCCTTCGCCACGCGCCGCGTCTTTTGCCACCTTATTGATTTTCTTGATTTTCCTGAGACTGCTTGCGCTGGAGAATACCTTCTACTTCTCTTGCCTTGTCAATGGCCTGTGTCTGGCTCTTCCACACGTGCTCTTGACTCGTCTGCTGTTCGTCGGACTCGGAGCTACAGGCCGCCAGGGTCATGAGCCCCAGGCTGAGAATAGGAATTATGATCTTGTTAACCATGATCCGTACCTCGTTTGAATACCTGTAAAAAGGTAGCCCAAATTCGGCGGCTCACAGGAGCCCGCTGGCTGCAACGGCCTGGGCAAATCCCTGGTCGTCATTGGACGCCACCACCGTATAGCGCTGCTTGAGAGAATCCGCGGCATTGGCTACCACATAGGCGTGTTGAGCCCATTCCAGCAGATCCCGATCGTTGGTGTCATTGCCCACCGCCACCACGTCGCCATGGGCCACGCCGTGGCGCTCCCGCAGCCAGTCCGCGGCCCGGGACTTGGAGGCGGCCGGCGGAAAGATCTCTATCCACCGGGAACGGTGGTCCAGGGGCGAGGTGGTGAGCACCACGTTGAGACCGGCCAGCTCCGTCACCAGCGCATCGTAGTGGGATTCGCTCCCCGGCGCCTCGATGGCGAGGAACTGGCTCACTTGGAGCCCTTCCAGATTGCCACCGGCCAGGGGCCGGGCGAATTCCGAATAGCGCTCCCTGCGCCGATGGAAATCCGGATTCTCATGGGCAGCCTGACTGGCCGGCAGATGAAAATGGAAGTGGTGATTGTCCGGCGTCCCCAGATGCACCATGAACGCCAAGTCCTTGGCGAGCAGCAGACGCAAAGTCTTTTGAACATGCCGGGAAGACATCTCATGAGCAACCAACAGCTCGCGGCTGGGCCACTCGAGGATGCCGGCTCCCGATGCGAACACCAGATAGTCGATGGGAAAGGCCGCGTCCATCACCAGCTCCGCGGAGTACAGCGATCGCCCGGTGGCCACCACCCGCAGGCAGGCGCACTCGCCCAGGCGTTCCAGCGCCCGCCGGTTGGCGGCACCCAGACGCGCGTCGGCGTCCAACAAAGTACCGTCGAGATCGGTGACCACCATGGCCATGGTGCCGTCCTCAGCGGGCCCTGGCGACCACCAGCGTGAGGTCGTCGTCCTGGGTGCCGTCGCCCGCGTGGGCGGAGATTCTCTCCAGGATCCGATCGCGGATGGATTCCGCGCTATCCCCCTCGGTTTCCGCGATGCAGGCCTCCAGGGCTTCGTGCTCGAACATGCGGCCCGCGTCGTCGCGGGCCTCGGTAACACCGTCGGTGTACATGACCAGCACGTCGCCGGGCTCCCAGGGCATGGTGCGCCTGGCGTATCCGTCGGCGCCCACGTCCAGGGCGCCGAGGATCGGGTCCAGAGCCTGGAGCCGATGCAGGAAGCCTTCGCTGGCACGGTATAAGTAAGGGTAAGGATGGCCGGCATTGGCATAGTGCAGGCGGTGCACTCCGGGCTCGAACAACACGTAGCAACAGGACATCAGCAGACGTCTTTGAATGGAGAGATCCAGGGTGCGCCGCATGGCCTGCATGACTTCCCGCGGGTCGAAGCTGAATCGCGTCTGGGTGTGCAGACAACTCTTGGCCATGGCCACGAACAGTCCGGCGTAGAAGCCGTGACCGGTGACATCGCCGACGATAAGTCCCACCGAGTCGCCGTCGAGGCACAGGTAGTCGAAAAAATCGCCGCCCACCTCCGATGCCTGGCTGCACACGCCGGCCAGCTCGATGCTTTCGGTCAGCAACCGCCCGGCCGGCAGCATTCCCTGTTGGATCTCCCGGGCCCGCACCAGATCCTGGCGCCAGCGCTCCCGCTCGCGCTCCAGGCGCACGGTGCTCTTCACATCCTCCCGCAGCTTTGCCGTCAGCATCTTGAAGATGCCCCGGGCAACCTCCGGGTCCTGGCCGAGGGTCTGCTGGAAATCCCGCCGCTCCCAGCGCAGTAGCTTCACCGGCGTGTCGGCGATGGCGGCGGCGCTGCGGGGCTGGTCGTCGATGAGGGCGATCTCGCCGACACAATCGCCGGGGGATCGGGTGATGACGGTCATGCCGCCGGATTCCAGCCGCAGCCGTCCCTCCGCCACCAGGTAAACCGCGTCGCCCTCTTCACCTTCGTCGAAGAGTACCTCCCCAGCTGCCAGGTTGACCTCCTCGAGGGTGCTGTCGATTTTCACGACCAGGGCCTCGGGGACGGCCGCAAGAAGCTCGGTGGTTCGAAGAAATGCCAGTCTGTCGCTCACGTCATCCCTTGAGAAAAATCCTACCCACAGGCTAGCCGATGGCGTTGGCCCGGGCGACACATTACCATGCGGTCACCGCGGATTCGGGAACCCCGGTGGCGTGGCTGCGGTCCTCTGACGAGAGCCCGTCTACTATCTACTGACATGCATATATCGAAGACTGCCCCGATCGCCGCCCTGACCCTCAGCCTCGCCGTGGCATTCGGCGCCGCGCACGCAAGCGTGCCGCGGCCCGCTCATGGCATTGCCATCCACGGCCAGCCGAAATACGACGCGGATTTCAGCCACTTCGACTACGTCAATCCGGATGCGCCCAAAGGCGACAGCATCCGTCTCGCGGCATCGGGAACCTTCGACAGCTTTCATCCCTATATCGCCAAGGGAAACCCGGGGCCGAGCTCCGATATCGAAACGCTGCTCACGAGCAGTGCTGACGAACCGTTCACGTCCTACATGCTGATTGCCGAATCCCTGGAAGTGCCCGAGGATCGCTCCTGGGTGATTTTCAATCTGCGCCCGGAGGCCCGCTGGCACGACGGCGAGCCCATCACCGTCGACGACGTCATCTGGTCCTTCAACACCCTCACGACCAAGGGTCATCCCAGCTATCGTTTCTACTACAAGGGTGTGAAAGGCGTGGAAAAGCTGGGCCGCGGCGGGTGAAATTCACCTTCAATGAGCGCAACAACCGCGAGCTGCCACTCATCGTCGGCGATCTGCCGATTCTGCCAAAGCACTACTGGGAGACGCGGGATTTCGAACGCACGACCCTCGAGCCGCCGCTGGGAAGCGGACCCTACCGGGTTGCCGATTTCGAACCGGGGCGGCGTGTAGTACTGGAGCGCGTGAAAGACTACTGGGGCAAGGACCTGCCGGTGAACAGGGGCAAGTACAACTTCGACCGTGTCCACTACGAATACTTTCGCGACGTCACCGTGGTTCGCGAAGCACTCAAAGCCGGCGACATCGATTTCCGAACCGAGAACCAGGCGAAAGCCTGGGCCCTCGCCTACCTGCCCGACAAGGTGCCCGCTATTCGCAAGTCCTGGCTGAAGAAGGAAGCCATCGGCCATCAACGCCCCACGGGCATGCAGGGTTTCGTTTTCAATACGCGGCGGGCGATGTTCGAAGACGCCCGCGTGCGCGAGGCGCTGGCCCAGGCCTTCGATTTCGAATGGACCAACAAAAGCCTTTTTTTCGGCCAGTACACCCGCAGCGAGAGTTACTTTTCGAACTCCGAGCTGGCCTCTACCGATCTGCCTTCCGGTGACGAGCTGGAAATTCTGGAGAGTTTTCGCGGGAGAATCCCGGATGCCGTCTTCACCACGCCCTACCGTGCTCCGGCCACCGACGGCAGCGGCTGGCCGCGTGCGAATCTTCGCAAAGCCTTCGCGTTGCTCGCCGACGCCGGTTGGGTGGTGCGTGACAAGAAGCTCGTGAACGAAAAGACCGGCGAGCAGATGCGCTTCGAAATCCTGCTGGTGTCCAAAGAGTTCGAACGCATCGTGCTTCCCTTCGTGCGCAATCTACAGCGACTGGGAGTAGACGCCAGCGTTCGCCTGGTGGACTCCTCGCAATACATCAATCGCCTGCGCAGCTTCGATTTCGACCTGATCGTATCGGTCACGCCGCAAGGTGAATCGCCGGGCAACGAGCAACGCAATTATTGGACCTCGGCGGCGGCCGATTCGCCGGCGGCGCGTAACCTGGCGGGCATTAAGGACCCGGTGGTGGACGAATTGGTGGACCTGGTGATTACCGCCCCAACCAGGGAAAGCCTGGTGGCCCGCACCAGGGCGCTCGACCGGGTGCTGCTGCACGGCCACTACGTCATTCCCAACTGGCATCTGCGATCGGACCGAACGCTTTACTGGGACAAGTATTCCCGCCCGGCGGTGACCCCGCGCCGCGGCACGTCCACCGACTACTGGTGGTTCGACGCCGAGAAAGCCGCCAGGCTCGAGCGCTCACGTCTGGACCACCCCCCCGGTAACGCAAGCCCCGGCGTCGGATTCGCGGGGGCCGGCATCACGATTCTGGCGGTGGTCGGACTTCTGACCCTGGGCTACTTCGTGTTCCGGCATGCCCTGCGCCGCCCATCGGCCTGAGGACAGCGACCCGTGACGGCATACATCGTTCGTCGCCTGCTACTCATGATCCCGACCCTGTTCGGCATCATGCTCATCAACTTCCTCATCATACAGACGGCGCCCGGCGGTCGGTCGAGCAGGCCATCGCGCAGATTACCGGCGAGGGGGCGGACATCACCGGGCGCATTACGCAATCGGGCGCCGGCGAGACGCTTGCGCCAAGACGCTCCAGGGCAGCACCCCGAGCCGTTACCGGGGTGCACAGGGACTCGATCCGGAGTTCATAGAAGAGCTCGAGCAGCGCTTCGGTTTCGACAAGCCCATACACGAGCGCTTCTTCCACATGCTGAAAAGTTACATGGTGTTCGATTTCGGCGAGAGCTTCTTTCGCGATCGTGACGTCGTCGAGCTGGTGCTGGAGAAGATGCCGGTGTCCATTTCACTCGGGTTGTGGACGACGCTGCTGGTGTATCTCATCTCCATACCACTGGGGATCGCCAAGGCACGACGCGACGGCAGTCGCTTCGACATGTGGACCAGCTTTCGCCATCGTCATCGGTACCGCCATACCGAGTTTCCTGTTCGCCGTCTTTCTGCTTATCGTTTTTTCCGGCGGCAGTTATCTGGACTGGTTCCCATTACGTGGCTTGGTTTCGGAGAACTGGGACGAGCTTTCGCTGGGGAACAAGATCACGGACTACCTCTGGCATATCACACTGCCGGTGTTCGCCATGGTCATCGGCGGATTCGCCACTCTGACTATGCTGACCAAGAACTCCTTCATGGACCAGCTCCATCAGCAATACGTGCTCACCGCCCGCGCCAAGGGATTGACGGAAAAGCGAGTGCTCTACGGTCATGTTTTTCGCAACGCCATGCTCATCGTCATCGCCGGATTTCCCGGAGCCTTCGTCAGCATCCTGTTCACGGGATCCATTCTCATTGAGATTATTTTCTCACTCGACGGCCTCGGACTTCTTGGCTTCGAAGCGGCCTTCAACCGCGACTATCCGCTGATGTTCGGGACGCTGTATTTCTTTTCGTTGCTTGGACTGCTGCTCAATCTCCTTGGCGATCTTATGTACACGGTGATTGATCCACGCATCGACTTCGAGGCCCGGGAAACTTGAGATGACAAAACTGGGGCCTCTGGGTCAACGACGTCTGCACAACTTCCGCGCCAACCGACGAGGCTACTGGTCGCTGTGGATTTTTCTGGTAATTTTCGGCGTCAGCCTGTTCTCGGAGTTCGTCGCCAACGACAAACCGTTCCTCGTTTACTACGACGGGGAACTCTACACACCGATTTTCAAGTCCTACCCGGAAACGGACTTCGGCGGCGAATTCAAGACGCAAGCGGATTATCGTGATCCATTCGTAGCAAAACTCATCGATGAAAAAGGTTGGATGCTGTGGCCGATCATCCGCTACAACCACCGTACGGTTGCCTGGAATCTACCCACGCCTGCGCCTTCGCCCCCGGATGCCGAGCACTGGCTGGGAACCGACGACCAGGCCCGCGACGTGGTGGCGCGTCTGCTCTACGGCTTCCGCATCTCCGTGCTGTTCGGATTCACGCTGACGGTCATCAGCGCCGCTGTCGGAGTGGGCGCCGGCGCCGTGCAGGGCTATTTCGGCGGCTGGATCGATCTGCTGTTCCAACGCTTCATCGAGATCTGGGGCGGTATGCCGATGCTCTTCCTGCTCATCATCATGGTCAACATCGTGCAGCCGAACTTCTGGTGGCTGCTGGGATTACTGCTGCTGTTCAGCTGGATGGGATTCGTCGGCGTGGTGCGCGCCGAATTCCTGCGCGCGCGAAACTTCGACTACATCCGCGCGGCGCGAGCGCTGGGCGTCAGCAACGTGCGCATCATGTTCCGCCACGTGCTTCCCAATGCCATGGTCGCCACCATTACCTTCATGCCCTTTACATTGGCAGGCTCGGTAACGGTGCTCACGTCCCTGGACTTTCTCGGCATCGGCCTGCCGCCGGGCTCGGCGTCCCTGGGCGAATTGCTTGCCCAGGGCAAAGCGAATCTGCAAGCACCGTGGCTGGGCTTCACGGGATTTTTCACCATCGCAATCATGTTGAGCCTGCTCATTTTCATCGGCGAGGCGGTAAGAGACGCATTCGATCCACGTAAGCTTTTCGCCGGCGCCCCGCCGCCGGAAACCGATCCCGGCGACGATCAGTTGACGCCGCTCCCGGCGAGCGCGGTAGAGAGCAAGCCATGAGTCTCCCGCTGCTGGAAATCTCCAAGCTGGGGGTGGAGTTCCATCTCCCGGAAGGGGTCACCACCGCCGTGGACGGCTTGTCTCTGAAAATCGAGAAGGGACAAACCGTGGCGCTGGTGGGTGAAAGCGGCTCCGGCAAATCCGTGTCCGCCCTGTCGATTCTGCAGCTTCTCCCCTACCCGGTGGCGCGCCACACGCCGGGAAGCTCGATCCGCTTCAAGGGCGAAGAACTGGTGGGCGCCGACGAGCATCGGCTGCGCGCGGTACGCGGCGACCAGATCTCCATGATCTTTCAAGAGCCCATGGTGTCGTTGAATCCCCTGCACGTGGTGGAGAAGCAGATCAACGAGGTGCTGTTCGTGCACAAGGGGATGGAAGCGGGCCCAGCGCGCCAGCGAACGCTCGAGCTGCTGGACCTGGTGGGCATTCCGGACCCCGAAAGACGCCTGGCATCCTACCCCCACCAGCTCTCCGGCGGTCAACGCCAACGGGTCATGATCGCCATGGCGCTGGCCAACGAACCGGATCTGCTCATCGCCGACGAGCCTACCACCGCGCTGGACGTCACTATCCAGGCCCAGGTGCTGACGCTGCTTCGCGGGCTGCAGGCGAAGCTCGGCATGTCCATGCTGTTGATCACCCACGATCTGGGCATCGTGCGCAAGATGGCCGAGCAGGTGTCCGTCATGCAGGCCGGGCGCGTGGTGGAAAGCGGATCCGTCGAGGCAGTCTTCACCACGCCTGAGCATCCCTATACCCGGCGCCTGCTGGCCGCGGAGCCCAAGGGCGACCCGCTGCCGGCACCGGCCGACGCGCCGACCTTGATGCGCGCCCGGGACATCAAAGTCTGGTTTCCCGTCAAGCGCGGGCTTCTGCGCCGCACGGTGGACTACATCAAAGCCGTGGACGGCATCAGCGTCACGGTGCGCGAGGGCCATACCGTGGGGGTGGTGGGCGAGAGCGGCTCGGGCAAGACCACCCTGGGACTCGCCCTGCTGCGCCTGCAAACCAGCCGCGGCGTCATCGAATTCGACGGCAAGGACATACAGGGCAGCAACCGCCGGGATCTGCGCCCCCTGCGCCGGGAGATGCAGGTGGTATTCCAGGATCCTTTCGGCAGCTTGAGCCCGCGCCTTTCCATCGGCCAGATCGTCGCCGAGGGCCTGGAAGTCCACGCCATGGGCGGCGGTCCGGAGGGTCGCGAGGCGCTCATCATCGAAGTCCTGGAAGAGGTGGGCCTGGACCCGGAAACCCGCCACCGCTATCCCCACGAGTTCTCCGGCGGGCAGCGCCAACGCATCGCCATCGCCAGGGCCATGGTGCTGAAACCCCGCTTCGTGGTGCTGGACGAGCCCACGTCGGCCCTGGACATGTCGGTGCAGGCCCAGATCGTGGATCTACTGCGGGATCTGCAGACCCGCCACCGGCTGGCCTACCTGTTCATCAGCCACGATCTGAAAGTGGTGCGGGCACTGTCCGACGAGCTCATCGTCATGCGTGACGGCAAGGTGGTGGAACAGGGCGCCGCCCGGGCGATTTTCGAGTCCCCCCAGCAAGCCTATACTCGGGCGTTGATGGCCGCGGCTTTCGATCTGGAAACCCGCGATGAAGGCGCCGTCAGGATGTAAAGGCAGGCAAGATGCCCCCCCTAGGAATAATTGACTAGTTTACTTGGTTACCCGTACCATTACCTGAGTAAATCACTCGGGAATTCCCATGGCCAGCCAAGCACCGGAAATCGAAGACCTGGTCCACCAGGAGTACGAGCACGGCTTCATCACCGATGTGGAGTCCGACACCCTTGCGCCGGGGCTCGACGAGGACGTCATCCGGCTGATTTCCCGCAAGAAGGGCGAGCCTGCCTTTCTCCTGGACTGGCGGCTGGCGGCTTACCGCCACTGGCTCACCATGAGCGAGCCCGTGTGGGCCCACGTGAACTACACCCCTATCGACTATCAGACGATTTCCTATTACTCGGCGCCGAAGTCCACCAGCGATGGGCCCAAGAGCCTCGATGACGTGGATCCGAAGCTGCTGGAGACCTACGAGAAGCTGGGCATACCGCTCGCCGAGCGGGCGCGGCTGGCGGGGGTCGCCGTGGACGCGGTCTTCGACAGCGTCTCCGTCGCCACCACCTTCAAAGACACCCTGGCGGAACAGGGGATCATCTTCGGCTCGTTTTCCGACGCCGTAAAGGAACACCCGGAGCTGGTGGAACAGTATCTGGGCACCGTCGTGCCCCATACGGACAATTACTTCGCCGCCCTGAACTCCGCGGTCTTCACCGACGGCTCCTTCTGCTACGTCCCCAAGGGCGTGCGCTGCCCCATGGAGCTGTCCACCTACTTTCGCATCAACGCCGCCAACACCGGCCAGTTCGAGCGCACCCTGCTGATCGCCGACGAGGGTGCCTACGTGAGTTATCTGGAAGGCTGCACGGCGCCCATGCGCGATGAGAATCAGCTGCATGCGGCGGTGGTGGAGTTGATCGCGCTGGAAGGTGCGCAGATCAAGTATTCCACGGTGCAGAACTGGTACCCCGGCGACGAGAACGGACGCGGCGGCATCTACAACTTCGTCACCAAGCGTGGCGACTGCCGCGGTGACAATTCGAAGATTTCCTGGACCCAGGTGGAGACCGGCTCCGCCATCACCTGGAAGTATCCCAGCTGCATCCTGCGCGGCGACAACAGCGTCGGCGAGTTCTATTCCGTAGCGCTGTCTAATATGTACCAGCAGGCCGATACCGGCACCAAGATGGTGCACCTGGGCAAGAACACCTCCAGCACCATCATCTCCAAGGGTATCGCCGCCGGACATGGCCAGAACGCCTACCGGGGTTTGGTGCACATCGGCAAGGATGCCGAGAACGCGCGCAACTATACCCAGTGCGATTCGCTGCTCATGGGCGACAAGTGCGGCGCCCACACCTTTCCGTACATCGAGGTCAAGAATCCCACCGCGCGGGTGGAGCACGAGGCGACTACCTCGAAGATCAGCGAGGATCAGCTGTTCTACTGCCGCCAGCGCGGCATATCCGATGAGGATGCCATATCCATCATCGTCAATGGATTCTGCAAGGAAGTGTTCAAAGAACTGCCGATGGAATTCGCCGTCGAGGCACAGAAATTGCTCAGTGTCAGCCTGGAAGGCGCCGTCGGCTGATATGCTCACCCAGTCTCTATCTTAAGAATTTCAATCCATGCTCAGCATCAAGAATCTGCACGTCCGCGTGGACGGCAAAGAAATCATCCGCGGTCTCGATCTGGAAGTGAATGCCGGTGAAGTGCACGCCATCATGGGACCCAACGGTTCCGGCAAGAGCACCCTCGCCCACGTGCTGGCCGGGCGCGACGGTTACGAGGTCACCGACGGGGAAATCCTCTACGAAGGCAAAAACCTTCTCGAAATGCCGGCGGAAGAACGCGCGCGCGAGGGCCTATTCCTCGGCTTTCAGTATCCGGTGGAGATCCCCGGCGTCAACAACACCTATTTCCTGAAGGCCGCCTTGAACGCCGGACGCAGGCATCGCGGCCTCGAGGAACTCGACGCCATGGACTTCATGAAGCTGGTCAAGGAGAAGCTCGAAATTCTGCACATCGACGATTCGCTGCTGCAGCGACCGGTCAATGTGGGCTTCTCCGGCGGCGAGAAGAAGCGCAACGAAGTCTTCCAGATGGCGGTGCTCGAACCGCGCCTGGCGATTCTCGACGAAACCGATTCGGGGCTCGATATCGACGCGCTCAAAGACGTGGCACATGGTGTTAACGCCCTCAGACGCGACGACCGCGCCATCGTCCTGGTCACCCACTATCAGCGCCTGCTCAACTACATCCGGCCGAATTTCGTGCATATCCTGAGCGACGGCCGCATCGTCAAGTCCGGCGGACCGGAACTTGCGCTGGAGGTCGAGGAGCAGGGCTACATGGCCTTCCGCCGCACGGCCGCGCCGGCGTAATCCGTGGCTACCGCCAGTCCGGCCATCGATCACTTTGTCGCGGAGTTCTCCGCTCTGCGCGCAGGACTTCCCGGTCAGGGTCTCGAGTGGCTGGGTCGATCCCGGCAGAGCGCGCTGGACGCGTTCGTCACCACCGGTTTTCCCACGTCCCGCAACGAGGATTGGAAATACACCCGCGTAACGCCCATCGAGAAACGCAGCTTCAAGCTCGCGCAGCAAAACGATGTCCATGTGCAGGCGCGGGAGGTGGAGCAATTCAGCCTCGGCGCGATGGCCTGCGAGCAACTGGTGTTCGTAGACGGCCGCTACGTGGACGCCTTGTCCAACCGCAACGTGGTGGACGGCGGCGCGCGAATAACGACTCTGGAAAGCGCCATGAACGCGTCTTCCCAGCTCCTGGAGTCCCACCTGGGGCACTACGCGGACATCAACGGGCAGCCGTTTTCCGCATTGAATACCGCCTTCATGACCGACGGTGCGGTCATCCATGTGAAGAACCGGGGCACGGACAAGCTGCCCATCCATCTTCTGTTCATCGCCACCAGGGAAGGGGTGGTGGCGCATCCGCGAATTCTGGTGATCGCCGAAGCGGGAAGCCAGACCACCGTGGTCGAAAGCTATACAAGCCTGTTCGACGGCTGTTATTTCACCAATGCACTCACCGAGATTGTGCTCATGGAAGAAGCGCAGGTGGACCACTACAAGCTGCAGCAGGAAAGCACCAAGGCGTTTCACGTGGCCACCCTGCAGGTCCAGCAGGGCCGCGACAGCCGATTCGCCTCGCACTCCATTTCCTTCGGTGGACAGCTGGTCAGAAACGACATCAACGTGTTGCTGGATGGCGAGGGCGCCGGGTGCACCCTCAACGGGTTGTTCATGGCCGGCGGACGTCAGCATGTGGACTATCACACTCGCATCGACCACGCGAAAGCAAACGGCACCAGCGAAGAAGTCTACAAGGGCATCCTGGACGGACGCGCCCGGGGCGTCTTCAACGGCCGCGTGAAGGTGCATCCGGACGCCCAGAAAACCGACGCCCGCCAGACCAACAAGAACCTGCTGCTGTCCCGGGATGCCGAGATCGATACCAAGCCCGAGCTGGAAATCTACGCCGACGACGTCAAGTGCTCCCACGGCGCCACCGTCGGGCAACTGGACGAGCAGACTATCTACTATCTGCGCTCCCGGGGCATCGGCGAATCCCAGGCCAGAGACCTGCTGACCTATGGATTCGCCAAAGACATCCTCGACCGCATCGATCTGGCGCCCATGAGGGAAAAGCTCACCCGTGAGCTGCTCCAGCGCATGCCGAACGCCGAGCAGTTGCGCGAGATGCTGCAATGAACGCGGCGGCCCGCAACCTGTACGACGTGCACGACGTTCGCAAGGATTTTCCCATCCTGCACCAACAGGTGAACGGCCATCCATTGGTCTATCTGGACAACGGCGCCACCAGTCAGAAACCCCGCAGCGTCATCGATGCCGTGCGGCACTACTACGAGCGAGACAACGCCAACGTGCATCGGGGCGTGCACACCTTGAGCGAGCGCGCCACCAACGACTACGAGGGCGCCAGGGACACTGCCCGGCGATTCATCAATGCCAACCATCGCAGCGAAGTAATTTTCGTTCGCGGCAGCACCGAAGCCATCAACCTGGTGGCACAGAGTTACGGGCGCCCACGTCTACGTGAAGGCGACGAGATCATCATCTCGACCATGGAGCACCACTCCAACATCGTTCCCTGGCAGATGCTCGCCGGGCAAACAGGCGCCACGCTCAAGGTGATCCCCATCAGCGACGAAGGCGAGCTGGACATGGACGCCTATCTGAAAATGCTTGGCCCCAAGACCCGCATCGTCTCTGTGGTACACGTATCCAATGCGCTGGGCACCATCAATCCGGTGAAAGCGATTATCCAGGCGGCCCACGACGCCGGCGCCGTGGTCATGCTCGACGGCGCCCAGGCCGCGCCCCACCTGGCCATCGATGTGCAGTCTCTGGACTCGGACTTCTATACCTTCTCCGGGCACAAGGTCTTCGGCCCCACGGGCATCGGCGTACTGCACGGTAAACGCGCGTTGCTGGAGGAAATGGACGCCTACCAGGGCGGCGGCGACATGATCCGCAGCGTGAGCTTCGAAGACACCACCTACAACGAGTTGCCCTACAAGTTCGAGGCCGGCACTCCGAACATCGCCGGCGCCATCGGCCTGGGCGCGGCCCTGGCCTACGTGAGCAATCTCGGCATCGACGCCATCGCCGCCCACGAGCAGGAAGTGCTGGAGGCGGCCGTGAGCAGTTTGAGCGAAATCCCCGGTGTGCGCTTAGTCGGCACGGCCAAGCACAAATCCGGCATCGTGTCCTTTGTCATGGACGGCGTGCACCCCCACGACATCGGCACGATTGTCGACGGCGAGGGAGTCGCGATACGCACCGGTCACCACTGCGCCATGCCCTTGATGAAGCGCTATGGCCTGGCGGCAACGGCACGCGCGTCCTTCGCCCTGTACAATACCCGGGAAGAGACCGATGCCTTGGCCGCCGCCATACGAAAGGTCAAAGAGGTGTTTCACTGCTGATGGACCTTCGCGCCCTCTATGAAGAGGTCATCCTCGACCACAACCGCAATCCGCGGAATTACCCGAAGAAACCCGACGGCTGCAATTGCTCGGCCCACGGGGACAATCCCCTGTGCGGCGACCAGGTGCAGGTGCATCTGCGCGTCACCGACGGTGTCATCGAGGACATCGGATTCGAAGGGCGGGGCTGCGCCATCTCCACCGCCTCGGCGTCGCTGATGACGGAAGCGCTGAAGGGCAAGAGCGAGGCCGAGGCCGCGGAGCTCTTCCAGGCAGTCCACGCGCTGCTGACGGAAAAAGATTCCGACAGCAACGGCGTGGACGCGGACCGCCTGGGTAAGCTCACGGTCCTGGAAGGCGTCAAAGGGTATCCCATGCGCGTCAAGTGCGCGACCCTGGCCTGGCACACGCTGCAGGCGGCGCTTGCCCATAACGACGACTCCGTCACCACCGAGTAAGCGTGCCGCCGCCATGAGCAATCTCACCGACTGGCTCGGCCAGGTACAGAACCAGGAACCCGTGGACCGGGACGCGCTGCGCGAGCGCGTCATCGCCGCCCTCAAGGAGATTTTCGATCCCGAGCTTCCGGTGAATATCTACGATCTCGGACTCATCTATGACGTGGATGTGGACGACGCCGCGGTGGTCGAGGTCAAGATGACTCTGACGACGCCGGCCTGCCCGGTGGCCCAGACCTTTCCCGGCATGGTGGAGAGCGCCGTGCGCGAAGTGGAAGGGGTGACGGCGGCGCAGGTGGAGCTGGTCTGGGATCCACCCTGGTGCGCGGACAGCCTCAGCATGGAGGTCAAGCTGCAGCTGGGACTGCTCTAGCCCCATGGCGGACTGGACCGACGTCGCCCCCGCCGACGAGCTCAGCCCCGGCGACTACCGCGTGGTGGATATCGACGACGCGTTGATCGCCGTGTTCAATGTCGATGGTGAGTTCTACGCCATCGAAGACGTCTGCACCCACGACTACGAAACACTGACCGGCGGCTGCATCGAGGGATGCGAGATCATCTGCCCGCGCCACGGCGCGCGATTCAATATCAAGACCGGCGAAGCGCTGACACCTCCCGCCTACGAGCCTGTTGCCACCCTGCCCGTGCGGGTGGAGGCAGGGATGGTGCAGGTCAAGGATGATCGCTGGGACTGAACGCTGCTCTTATCTCTTCGGTATGATAATCGACACCTGATCTAAGGTGCGCCAGAATTTCTTGAGTGATTAAAAAGAAAACCCCGGCACGAGGCCGGGGCTTCCCACGTAATTGATGTTATGAGACGGAATTATTTAGTCGCTATTGCCTACGCGTCCCAGTTCCAAATATCGCGATGCATTTGCCATGTTCCGCTCGCATCTTTCTTCCACAGCACTATATACTTGCCAGCTAATTGGACACGTGCATCGCCCTCTCCCGGAGCGCTTGCAGATGCTATTCCAATCTCTACCGCTTGACTGCCAAAATCCTCGATTTCGTCAGTGCTAAGGGTTAAGTCAGCCACCTTTGCATCGATAAAGCCTTGCCAGAATTCTTGTATGCCCTGTCGGCCATCAATACTGCTGGCCCCTGGAGGCAGGATTTGAGCATCAGAAGTGTAATGTGCTGCCACCCCGGCTGCGTCACCTCCATTGAAGGCCTCACAGAACGCTGCTACTGCGGATCCAATTGATTCTCTTGCTGTCATTATTCTTCCTCCTCAATGTATACAGGAATCGCTTCCACACCCGTCGCGCGGGCGCGACTAACGCTATCATATTCCTTGCGTGATACAACTATGTTGCAGTGCGATAGGCGGGAATCGGCCAGGTCCGGACATGCGGCTCACCTGGAAGTTGACATCTGACGGTTGCCTATTTGGCTTATACTTGATTCATGTTCGAGAGCGAGGCAATTCTCAGGTCGTGACTCTCGAACGGCGGTTCCAGATCGAAGTGCTCCCCGACCTCGCGTGGAAAGAATTCCTGCGTCGCTTCCGCCACGCTGAGGAGCTCGGCTTCGACGTCGCGACGACGGCGGATCAGTTCGTCGACTGGAAAAACCCCTCGGTGCCCTGGTTTGACGTGTGGACCGCCCTCGCCGCAGTCGCGCAGGCGACCGATCACATCAGACTCGCGCCCTGTGTTGCCCAGATTCCGATGAGAGATCCGGCCACGTTCGCTCGGCAGGTGATCACCGTCGATCACGTCTCGGGCGGCCGCGTCGAAGCCGGTCTCGGGTTGGGCCTCACCGTTGATCCCGGCTACGGCATGATCGGCGTCCCGAACTGGGACAATCCCGAGCGGGCCCGGCGCTTCAAGGAGTACGTCGAGATCGTTCAATCAATGCTTTCCGGCTCTCCGACCGAATACGCTGGCACGTATTACACTGTTGAGTCCGCAACGGTGCACGAATCGGTCCAGTCGCCCCGGCCACCCATCACGATAGCGGCGATGGGACCTAAGATGATGCGATACGCTGCGACATACGGGGATACCTGGAACACCATGAGCTTCGGCTCAGGTCTCGAGGCGCTGACAGCCGACGCCGCCGCGCTCAAGACGAAAATGGACCAGGCCTGCGACGAAGTCGGCCGTGATCCTTCGACGTTGCGTCACTCGTTTCTGATGTTCGATGCGAAGGGCCGGGAGAGCGGTGGGCATCTGTTCTATTGGGAGTCGGTCGAGCGATTCACCGACGTGGCTGGACAGATCCTAGCCCTCGGCTTCGACGAGATCGGCGTCTACTATCCGATCGATGCTCAGCGAGATGTGTTCGAGCGCGTCGCGACCGAGGGTGATGCCCTCACTCCGGAACCGGTAAATTCGCTCAAAAGAGATTCGGTATCACTTCCGATGCAGACTGCACCGTGAAGGCCTGCTCAGGGTCGTTCCTGGACACCGCCTGTCGGGGCAGGCATAGGTGGCTACAACTACAGACCGAGCAAATTTCTGGTTCCACTATACGGTGCGGCCACGGACGCAGCGTGTGATCGCGCTACCCTTTAAGGCACTACCGGGCGATTACGTAGGAGGGCGCAGCCTCCCGAACGCCGATCGAATGGGGTGTCACACACCAACCTTCAGGCGCTTCCGCGGAAGCGCCCGCACTGTCCGTGCTCGGTCCGTCGTCCAGCCCCTCGTCGACCATGTCATCCGGCCGATAACCGTGCCGCGGAATGGCCCGGCCGTCGGGCCGCATGAAATACCAGCGCCCCCGATAGTCCTTGCGGATGTCATAACCGCCTTCATGGACCAGGCGGTGATGCCCACCGCACAGCAGCATGGTATTTTCCAGGCTGGTCTCGCCGCCGTCGGCCCAGTGGCGGATGTGGTGCGCATCCACGAAGCGCGTGTGCGTGCAGCCGGGAAAGGAGCAGCCCTCGTCCCTCGCCCACAATGCACGCTTCAACGCCGCCGGCACCGTGCGTTGCTTGCGCCCCACGTTCAAGGGCTCGCCGTCGGCGCCGTCCACCATGGGCACCACGCTGCCGTCGCAGCTCAAACGTTTAACGGATTCCACGGCCAGGTCCGAGCGCCCTTCGCCGCCATGGAGCGCCGCGCTATCCACGTGAACCACCACTTGATAGGCTTCGGCAGTGCTCGCGCTGCCCTCCGAGCCGCCGTTCAGATAATTTTTCGCCATGGTCACCAACGCGTCGGTCTGTTGCGCGCTCCAGGACTCGGTCTCGAACTCGGGCCCCTGCTGCCCCTGCGCTTCCACCGCCTTGTCCAGGGCCTGACAAATCAGCTCGCCCGCTTCCAACGGCAACTCCACGCTCAACGTCAACGTCCCGCGCGCCGTATCCCGCCACACCCGCAGCGCGCGCCGCTCGTGGGCCCGGTTCACGGCATCCACCGCGCCCGGCCCGGCATTGCGCAGCTGCTGGCAACGCTCCTCCACCCGCGCCGCCGTGGTCGATAGGGCAAACTCCAGCAACGACGCTTCGTTCATGGCCGTCGCTGCGCGCGTCAACGCCCGCACTTTCGAGTACGACAAGATCCCTTTGGAGAAGGCCGCCGAAATCTCCGGCAACGCCTTCAACGCATGGGCCACCCGCACCTTCTCCCGAGCCGCGCAACGGCTCAAGTCACAGCGCCAGTGCAACCACTGGGTACAGTTCTGCAATCCCCACTTGAGCCAGCCGGCGCGTTCGTCGAACTCACGAATGAGCACGAGAAGCTCGTAGGTAGAGGCATTGATGCGGGCGGAGAGATTGACGATGGATTTATCCAGCTCGTCGATGGCGAGGCGGCGGTCGGCGATGGGAGTGAACGTGGCCATGGGATCTTCCTTGAGTGGCTTCCTGGGGAACTGTTATTATATCCAGTATTCCGATCAAGCGCAACCACGATCCAGCGCGAGCATCGTGAAGCGTCATGCTTCCGCCAGGACAACTCCCTCAGGAAGTCAGAATTTCCTTCAGCGAATCCAGCTTCGCCGACGTGTAGTCGGAGCGCCAGACGAGCAAGGTGTCGATCTTCGAGGCCGGTCCGGGTAGCGGATGGACGCGGAACTCTCCTTTCACCGCAACCGTGTCCAGGACCGAGCGGGGGACCGCAGCGAAGCCGGTGCCCGCGGCGACGCAGGCAAGAATGACGTGGTACGAACTCGTTTCCAGCACCACGCCCGGCGTAATACCCGTCTCCAGCATCCAGTCTTCGAGATAGCGACGGTAGGCACAGCCGACCTTGAAGGCGATTACCGTCCTGCCGGTCATCTCATCGACCCGGGCGATGGGCGGAAAGGACACTGGTGAGACCAGCATCAGCTCCTCGCTGAACACGGGTGCGGTATCGAGTGCGACGTGGGAGACCGGCCCCGCGACGAAAGCCACTTCGATCTCGTACCCGAGCAACCGATCCAGCAATCCCTGAGTCGTATCGGTCACAAGCTCCACCTGCACGTCCGGATAGCATCCGTTGTAGCGCGAAAGAACCCCGGGCAACCGGGACGCTGCCGTGCTCTCCAGTGTACCGACGCGAAAATTGCCTCGCGGCTTGCCGTCGGTGAGCGCGGCTTGCGCCTCGGTGGAGAGATCCAGCAGCCGCTCAGCATAGGGCAGCAGTGTCTCGCCGGCCGGTGTCAGCGCCAGCCCCCGGCTCTTCCTGAGGAACAGGCGCACGCCGAGACGATCCTCCAGTTGCCTGACCCGGGTGCTGATATTGGATTGCACCCGATGCAACCTCTCCGCGGCTCTGGAAACGCCGCCTTCCAGGGCGACACTGCGGAAGATCTCCAGATCGCTGAGCTCCAGGTTTCGCATGCTTTTTCTCATTTCGAGATATCAGGCTTCTTTATAATTCCTTTTTAAAGAAACCTCCAGCGCGCTAGCATGGGCCCATGTCACCACACAGCCCGGTTCTGCGCATCACCCTCGTCGGCCTCGGCACCCTGGCGCTGGCCATGGGCATCGGACGCTTCGCGTTCACCCCGATGCTGCCGCTGATGCAGGACGACGGACTGCTGGGCGTGAGTTCCGGCGGTCTGCTGGCATCCTGCCACTTCCTGGGCTACCTGATAGGCGCCTTGTCGGCGGCCCGGGTTCGCCTCGCTCCCCGAACCTTGCTCCGGCTCTCGCTTCTTCTCATTGGAATCAGCACCCTGGGCATGGGGCTGACGAACAGCTACGGAGCCTGGCTGGGGCTGCGCTGGGTGAGCGGCGTGTGCAGTGCCTGGGTACTGGTGCTGGTCAGCAATTACTACGTCAAGGCACTCGCGGATCGCAATCGTGCCTCGCATCAGGGCTGGGTTTTCTCCGGAGTGGGTGCCGGAATCGCGGTCGTGGGACTCGGCTGTCTAGGCTTCATGGTCTGGGGGCTCGAGAGCGCGCCGGGATGGCTGGCTCTCGGCCTGTTGTCAATCGCCGCCGGCATCGCGCTTAGTCTACTGATAGGGGACGAGTTGCCCACGGAGCACCGGCCGCCTCGTTCGCCGACATCCCAGCGCACTCCCCTGGTCTGGGGTCTTCTTCTCGCCTACGGCATCGCCGGAATCGGCTACACGATCCCGGCTACCTACCTGCCGGTGATGGCCCGCGAGAGCTTCGCATCGCCCATCGTCTTCGGCTGGAGCTGGCCCATATTCGGATTGGCCGCCTTCGTATCCACTCTGCTCGTGTCGCGCCTGCAGGCCCGCTACTCAAACCGCCAGATCTGGGCAACGGGTCACATCGTGATGGCCGCCGGGCTCCTGCTGCCGGTCGCGCTGCCTCAAATCGCCGCCATCGCCGCCGCCGGGCTCTGCGTCGGCGGGTCGTTCATGGTGGTCACCATGGTCGGCATGCGGGAAGCCCATCGCATCGCACCGCCGCCGGACGTGATCCGTCACATCGCGGCGATGACCGCCGCGTTCGCGACCGGGCAAGTCCTCGGACCGATGATGGCCAGCGCGTGGTTCGCAGCCAGCGGGAGCTTGTCCGGCGCGCTCGTGCTGACCAGTGCGTTGCTGCTGGTGAGCGTATTCGCCTTGGTGCAGCCCACTGCGCAACCGCGCAAGAACCCGACATGAAGCTATTTCTCAATGCTGCTTCGCCCTATGCCAGGCTGGTTCGCGTCGCTCTCGTCGACACCGGCTCACCTTGTCTCAGCGCCTCGGGTCCTCTTCGCTCGTGTGCTCCGTGGGTTGCGGCGTCATCGTCAGGACCGTCACGCCATTGGGAGACTCGAAGCGGTGCCAGCACCCCTGGGGCACGACCACCAGCATCCCTCCCTTCATTTCAAATACGCATGACTCGTCATCGATGATGATGGTGAGGGTCGTTGCCCCGTCGAGGACATGCACCAGCTCGTCACCATTCGCATGGCGTTCCCAGGGACTGACTCCGTCGAAGCTGCCCGCGAAGATCCCACCGCCGCGAAACGGCGCCAGAGTCGCGAAAGCCGCCTCGGCTTCGACTTCCGGGGTATGCTTGCTGCGACCCCTCAACACCGGTAGCCCGGCCAACGCAGCCTTGATGTCGATAGCTTGGGTCATTCCACTTTCTCCGTGCCTACCCGCACCCATCAATCGAGAGTGAATCCCACCTTCATGGTGATCTGCCAGTAGGCCACGGCGTTATTCTCGATCTCACCGCGGATATCCGTCACCTCGAACCATCTGAGATTGTGCACCGTTTCCGACGCCTTGGTGACGGCGTTGCTGACGGCACCTTCGATACTGTCGCTGGAGGAGCCGGTCAGCTCCAGGGATTTATACACATGGTTGCTCATGATCGTGTCC